>OJKP01000019.1_pt1 | contig 143661 bp, 130 predicted proteins | sample 1596521 | NCBI WGS metagenome assembly OJKP01 (sample SAMEA4350130, study PRJEB24818) | metagenome | biome: human; feature: gut; material: faeces | place: Denmark | collected 2013-09
TTACGATCCTAATTACTGTTCATTGTGTTTCCATTCTAATGAATGAATAGGATTTGTATCAAATCCTTGAAAATATCTTAAAGAAATTTTCAGGGTTAACATGTTATTAATTTGTCAAAGGTTCGTTTTGATCTAGGCTAGGTAAATCAAACGGAGAAGGAGGGATTTGAACCCTCGCGCCGCTATTAACGACCTACTCCCTTTCCAGGGGAGCCCCTTCAGCCGCTTGGGTACTTCTCCACAAGCGCCTAAATCGACGGGATACGTTCGACCTGTCGAATGTATCGAACGGAGAGGGTGGGATTCGAACCCACGCGCCCTTGCGGACAAACGGTTTTCAAGACCGCCTCGTTATGACCACTTCGATACCTCTCCATATTTTAATTTTTTTCAATTAAAAATCGCTGTTTGTATCAGCGACTTTGTTATCTTATCAAAAAGTCCTATACTTGTCAACAGATTTTTTAAATTTTTTTCAAAGTTTTTTCGACAAAGATTTCTGCGATTGCCAGATCCTCCGGTGTGGTGATTTTGATGTTTTCATACGCACCTTCTACCACCTTGCAGCGCACCCCTGCATATTGTTCTACAAGCATCGTATCATCCGTTATATTGTGGGTGTCTCCATTTCTTTTTGCCTCGTACATTGTCTCATAAGCCCGACGAAGCAATGGTACCTGAAATGTCTGCGGTGTCTGAATCTGGTATACAAATTTTCGTTCCGGCGTCTCTACCCCATAATGATCTGTATCCACAATCTTGATCGTATCCTTTGCAGGAACGCCGACCGTACAGGCTCCGCATTCTCTTGCACACGCAATTGAAGCCGATATCATTTCTGCTGTCACGAACGGACGCGCACCATCATGGATCAGCACAATATCGTTTTCTCCCTCTGCTCCAATCGCAGATAATCCCTGATAAACGGAATCATAGCGTTCTTTTCCACCGATACAGATATCCCGAACCTTTGCAAACTGATACCGTTCCGCCAGTTCTTTCTGGCAATGTTCTACAAATTCTTCCTTTGTCACAAGCACTATCGAATCTACTCCGGGATGCTCATCAAAAGCCCGCAACGAATAATACAGCACTTCATGCCCTGCGACTTCCAGAAATTGCTTTGCCTTTTCACTTTTCATACGGCTGCCAACGCCTGCCGCAAGTACGATTGCTGTTACCATTATCTGCGTTCCCCAATCTTTAAGTTCGGTATTGCATTCAGATCCAGTCCATCCCGGATGCCCGACATATAATTATGATAGCCCGCCACACCGATCATCGCTGCATTATCTGTACAAAAGATTGGCGATGGATAGTAAAACTGCAAGCCCTGTTCAGATGCCACACGCTGCATATTCTCCCGAAGGGAGCTGTTCGATGCCACGCCTCCGGCTAACGCCAGCTTCTTACAGCCATATGCTTTTGCCGCGCGCACCGAATTGTCGGTCAGCACATCCACAACCGCTTGTTGAAACGAAGCAGCCACATCTGCCCGGTTGATCTCCTGATGTTTCATCTCACAGCCGTTCAGGTAATTCAGCACTGCGGATTTCAAGCCACTGAAAGAAAAATCATACGGTGCATCTTCCATAAATGCACGCGGGAAATGAATTGCCTCTTTATTGCCCTCTTTGGCAAGCTTGTCAATCTTCGGTCCGCCCGGATATCCAAGTCCGATTGCACGTGCGACCTTGTCAAATGCCTCGCCCGCTGCATCATCTCTTGTCCGTCCTACAATCTCAAACGTCGTATAGTCCTTCACATAGACCAGATGGGAATGTCCACCGGAAGCTACCATGCACATAAATGGAGGTTCCAGATCCGGATGCTCAATATAATTCGCCGCAATGTGTCCCTCGATATGATGCACACCAACCAGCGGTTTCTTCTTTGCATAAGCAACCGCCTTTGCCGCACTCACACCAACCAGAAGTGCACCTACCAGTCCTGGTCCATAAGTCACTGCCACGGCATCGATATCGTCCCATGTCACATGTGCTTCCTCAATTGCCGCACGAATCACCTGATTGACTTTCTCCACATGCTTCCGCGATGCAATCTCCGGCACTACGCCACCATACAGCTTGTGAAGTTCAATCTGTGAATAGATAATATTTGATTTTACTTCTCTTCCATCGACAACAATCGCTGCTGCCGTCTCATCGCAGGATGATTCAATTGAAAGTATCGTTGTACTCATAATGTTTCCTCTTTTTCTTGTTGCATCGCTTTCATGCAACCTTTCTTATTCTATCTGGTTATGCAGTTATCTCACGCATACCACTTTCGTTTCTTACTCTGCCGCCTGCGTCGTTGCAGAGCCGCTCGGTAACTGGGATTCTGTCCAGCCATAGATCTTCCACTGGTCATTTTCCTTTACCATCGCATACTGACGGTAAAAATAGCCTAGATTGTCTCCGGTGTTGATCGTAATACACACTTCCAGCGACGCCATATCTTTTCCATCTTTTGTGAAATACTGCACCTGACTTGCTTCTGGAAGTTCACACATCTTGTATGTATATCCCTGTTCCTTTACTGCCTCGATGTCCTTCTGCAGATTCGCCAGACTGTCACTCTCCGGATTCGCCACGAGCAGATCCGTACAATATAACTGCCGCACCTTTTTATTCATGGCATCCAGTTCATCATCTGCCAGTTTCTGTCCATAAAACACCTTAAAATAGCGGTTATGCAGCTTCGCCACATCCCGCGGCGTCTTCGGATATTCCGCCGCCATATCATACTCCATCAGCGCTTCCACTTCGGTCTTTTGCGACGTGCTTCGCTGAATCGAAGAACGGTTGCTCAGATGATTGAAGTACCACAGCACCAGCACGACAAGTAACACCGCTATGATAATGCCTTTGATTGTCACTTCTTTTTTCTTATTTTTTGCCATACAGCATCAATCCTCTTCAAAATTCAAAAACTTTTCTGTGCGATCCTTCGCGATATATCCCTGTGGAAATATCGACTGTACCATCGCCTCGAATTCCTTCGGGCGATTCGTCGCCGGACTGTAATGTGTCAGCCACATTTCATGTACCTGTGCTTCCTTCGCAAGCTCCGCAGCCTCCCGCATCATCATGTGCTTATGCTCCTTTGCCTTTGAAAGCTTCTCCTCCTCGCCATACATGCCCTCGCAGATAAATAAGTCCGCATCTTTCGCGCACTCCGCGATTGCATCTACCGGGCGGGTATCAGTACAATACGTGACTTTCAAACCCTTTCGCGGGCTTCCCATAACCATATCACTTGTATAGACATTTCCTTCATAATCAACTGTCTCGCCTTTTTGCAACAGACTCCAATACTGTACCGGAAGTCCTAACGCCCTAGCACGTGCAGCATCGAATTTGCCGGCGCGATCAAGCTCGATATTATACCCATAACAGGTCACACGATGATTCACACGGAATGCCCGAATCCGCAAACCGCAGATCTCAATGACTTCCTCCGGCTGCTCCAGCTCAATGAATTTGATTTCAAACGGAAGCTCCGGTGCAATGATCCGAAGTGAATTGACCACGTGCTCCAGTCCCTTCGGTCCGATCATTGTCAAAGGCTCTGTCCGCTCGGCATTTCCCATCGTCAGAAGCATGCCCGGAAGTCCACTGATATGATCCGCATGGAAATGTGTGATGCAGATCACATCGATTGGCTTAAAACTCCAGCCTTGCAAACGTATTTGATTTTGTGTACCCTCACCGCAATCGATCAGGATACTGCTTCCGTTGTACCGCACCATCAGCGAGGTCAACGCTCTGTACGGAAGCGGCAGCATACCGCCCGTTCCAAGCAAACATAACTCTAACATTCTATTCTCCGTTTTCTGTAAATGCTATCTCATAGATATCTGCATCCTCGTCTGGATGCTTATAATAATTCTTCCGGCAGGCAAGCAGATGATATCCATTTTTCTCATACAAATGCTTTGCCGCACCATTTCCATGCCGTACTTCCAGCAAACCGCGCACAGCATCTATCCGTGCAAATGCAAGATAAGCATCCATCAGTAGCTGTCCAATCCCATCTTTCCGGCATTCCGGGTTGACCGCAATACGCAGCAATTCCGTCTCGTCACCAAGTACATTTGCAAGCAGATACCCACAAGGTATACCTGCGTCATCCTCTGCAAGCCATAAATGATTGTAGCTTTGCGCAAGGGAATCTGCCACCATCGCTTCTGTCCATGCATCGTCAAATGAGTCTTGTTCCATCTGCGCTACGCGCTGTGCATATGCATTCGACGTTCCCGCCGCCAGCACACACGAGTTCTGATTCTCATCGACTGCTTGTTCTGCAATTTCACAGTTATAATAAACAATCTTCAACTTCTACGCCTGTCCTTCTGCCGCAAGCTTTTCCTCGCGTTCCCGCTCTGCCTGCGATTTGCGCAGATAAATCGGAATCAGATCATCTGCAGGTTCCTGTTTTCCCTGCTTGAAATACTCTGCGCCAAGACTTGCAACCGCTGACGCACGCTGACGGTTCAGGTGTGCCGGTGCGAATGCATATGGTACCTGCATGCATTCTGCAAGTACAGACGCGTAAACCGGACAGCCATCTCCAAGGAAGATCACTTCGCGTCCCATCGCATTTAACTTCTCCGCGAGCGCCCGAATGTCCATTGCCGACTGATCCAGAAACACCTGCATACCATCCTTCGCAAATTCATAAATGCCTGTATAAACCTGACTTCTTCTCGCATCCATGATCGGGCAGATCAGCTTATCGCTGCCCCACAGATTATACGCAAGCCCGTGACAGGTTGGTACCGAGATAACCGGCTTCTCAAGTGCAAGCCCTAGTCCCTTCACCGTCGCCGCACCGATCCGGAGTCCTGTGAAAGAACCCGGTCCCGCTGCAACTGCAATCGCATCAATCGTATTCAAATCTAACTCTGTCATCTTCACGATCTCATCCAACATCGGAAGCAGTGTCTGCGAATGTGTCTTCTTATAATTTACTGAATATTCCGCTACCAGCAGGTCATCCTCGACAAGTGCCACACTTGCCACCATGCCGGAGCTGTCAACACCTAAGATTCTCATCTTGTTATCTCCTCAACTGTAATCGTTCGATAGTCGAACCCTTTTTCGACGTCTTTTTTTATCGTCACTTTCTTATATTGCGGCGGCAATATATCGTAAATCAGTTCCGCCCACTCGATCAGGCAGACACCATCACCGTCAATCGCTTCATAATAGCCGATCTCATCCATCTCATCGTCACTGCCAATCCGGTAGACATCGAAATGGTAAAACGGCATACGCCCTTCGTCATATTCCTTTAATATCGTAAATGTCGGGCTGCTGATTGGCTCCTTCACGCCAAGTCCTGCACCAAAACCCTGCGAGAATACCGTCTTGCCGCAGCCAAGATCGCCATATAAGCAATATACTTCACCCGGCTTCGCCTGCTCTGCAAGTGCCTTGCCGATTGCAAAAGTTTCCTCTGCGCTGAAACTTTCTTTTTTATATACCTTTTCCACTTTGATACCTCTTCAAACTTCTGCTGACTCTCGGCTTGTATCCGGCTGTAAAATTCACAACCGACGCCAGAATCTTACCCTTATCGTCACCTAGCTGATCCAGTGGGATCACAAATGCATGCATCCGGTTCGTGTAGACGGCAAGCATATATTTCGTCATAAGCAGGCGGTACACACCCTTCCACTCGAGATCCATATGTTCTTCGCCCTGCGACACGCCGATTCCATCATCGCCAAATGTATAGACAAGCGGTTGCTTATACGAAGGGCTTGTCTTCAACTGCTTGAATGTCTTGAACGCAAGCGAGAGCGGATTGATCACCGTAAACATCAAAGCCACGATAACGAAAATCGCTTTCTGTCTGCCCGATGTCGTGTTCCAGCCAATCACAAGCATCACGATCGCGCCAAAACTCAGCACCAGACCTAATATTCCACTCATGCTTCGATAGTTTGTATTCATTACATAACTAAATAATGCCGGAAATGTCATATTTACACTTTTTGTCTTTGCTTCTGTCATAATTTCCTCCGGTCAGATCTTTATAATTCAAATTCAATCTTCTTGTGCTTATTCTCGTACTCTGTGTATTTTACACCTGCCATCTCGAACATTTTCTTCGACGCCATCGTGCTTTCTGAATCCGCATATTTATCCGACATATAAATCACTTCTTTGATGCCTGCCTGAATAATCGCCTTCGCACATTCATTGCAGGGGAACAACGTTACATAACAGCGTGAACCACGCAATGTACCGCCACCACGGTAATTCAAAATCGCATTTAACTCCGCATGGCAGACAAAGAAATATTTGCTCGCCATTCCTTCGCCTTCCCGGTCCCACGGCATCTCATCGTCGTTGCAGCCGGACGGCATACCATTATAGCCTACGGTTAAGATCCGATTATCCTGATCCACGATACACGCGCCTACCTGTGTATTCGGATCTTTGCTGCGGTTCGCAGACATAATCGCAATCCCCATAAAATACTGATCCCATGTTATATAATCACTACGTTTCATAAACCGCACCTCACTTTACGAGCACATAAGAAAACAGCTGCATCACCGCATGGCAATGCAACTGTATTCTAACACATTTATTTTTGTTTGTCACTTTATTATAATGCAGTGCGGATGCGCATGATCATATCGACCTGCTTGCTCTTCTCCTCAAATGCACCCTCGGTCAGCTTCTCTGTCAGGAATGCATATTCCCCGCTCACATCTGCAAGTGTCACATACTCAACCTCGCCGAAGACCTTCTCGATCGTCTCCTTGGATGTTGTGTCTGCCACGCGGACGAAGAACCGGCATGCGAAGTTTGCTCTGTCGCCAAGTTCCACCTTATCCTGCTCCCAGATTGTCATGATATTTGTACCCTGATGCTTCACGGCATCAACGACATCGGCTACAACTGCACTTGCAGTTGGAAGCTTACCGGCGCCCTTGCCATAGAACATTGTATCGCCAAGCATATTTCCGTTCACGAAAATACCGTTGAATACGCCATTGACATGCCCGAGCGGATGATCGCTGTCGATCATGAACGGCGCTACCATCGAATAGATCTTGCCATCATCTTCCCACTTGCTTGTACCAAGCAGCTTGATGCTTGCATGCAAAGCCTTCGCATATTCGATATCAGTCTTTGTGATCTTCGTAATTCCTTCTGTATAGATATCCCGATAATCCACCTGCTTGCCTAATGCAAGGGATGTCAGAATTGCAATCTTACGGCAGGCGTCATAGCCTTCCACGTCGGCTTCCGGATTACGCTCTGCATAGCCCTTCTCCTGTGCACGCTTCAGCACTTCCTCGAAAGACTTGCCCTCGTCTGTCATCTTCGACAGAATATAGTTTGTTGTACCATTTAAAATACCAGTAATCTCTGTGATCTCATCTGCAGTCAGAGACTGGTTCAACGGACGAATGATTGGAATACCACCGCCAACGCTTGCCTCAAACAGGAAGTTTACATTGTTTGCCTTTGCGATTGCCAGAAGCTCTGCACCGTGTGCTGCAACCAACTCTTTGTTGGAGGTACAAACACTCTTACCTGCCTCTAATGCCTGCTTCGTGAAATCATACGCCGGCTTAATGCCTCCCATTACTTCTACGATAATCTTCACTTCCGGATCGTTTACAATCACGCTGTAATCATGTACAAGCACCTTCTCGACCGGATCTCCGGGGAAATCTCTCAAGTCAAGTACATACTTGATATTTACCTCCTGTCCGGCACGCTTATTAATACTTGCGTGATTCTTGTTGATTACCTCCACGACTCCGGAACCTACCGTACCGTAGCCAAGCACTGCAATGTTAATCATTTTCCGCTCATCTCCTTTTCTAATGCGTCTTCAATCTGTCCGAATTCGTGATCGGACATCAATGTGTCAACCGCGATACTGATCACGATTTCCTCCTGATTGGATTCCGGCAGCGTCAGTTTTACAACATCCTCTAAATATCCGGTCTCCTCTGTATGTACAACCATCGGAATCTGTTTAATGTCCTCTTCCTCTACATTTACAATTCCGAGCACGGTGTCCACCTCAATCGCAAGTTTCATACCGTGTGTCTCTGTGATCAAAAGTTGCGTCTCTGCTGCCTCCTCCGGCATTCCAAACAGTCGTTTCAGACTGAACACCGGAATCACTTCATTCCTCAGATGAATAATTCCCTTGATGCATGCAGGTCCCATCGGCACGGGTACCACATGATACACATACTCTATGCCATTGATCTTCGTCAGCTTCATGCTGTATTTCTGATCATTTAAGCGAAACACAATGTACTTCGTCACTGCCATGCACATTCCTCCTTATTTCGTAGGACGGATTATTCCGTCTCTTCCTTCGTGTTAATCCATTTCAAATACGCACTGATAAATCCATCAATGCCGCCATCTAATACCGCCTGTGCGTTGCTGCACTCAAAGCCGGTTCGCGCATCCTTCACCATCGTGTACGGCTGCAGAACATAATTCCGAATCTGACTTCCCCAGCCATTGTCAGTCACTTCTCCACGAATGCCCGCGAGCTTGGCTTTGTTTTCTTCTTCTTTCATCATAAAGAGCTTCGCTGTCAGCATCTTCATCGCGGTATCCTTGTTGCTATGCTGGGATCGCTCATTCTGACATTGTACCACAATTCCAGTCGGGATATGCGTGATACGGATTGCAGAACTTGTCTTGTTGATATGCTGTCCACCGGCACCGCTTGAACGATACGTATCGATTCGCAGATCTTCTGGATTGATCTCTACATGGATGCTATCATCCAGTTCCGGCATCACATCGACCGCCGCAAAGCTGGTCTGCCGCTTGCCTGCCGCATTGAATGGCGAAATACGAACCAGACGGTGCACACCTTTCTCGGATTTCAGATATCCATACGCATGCAGCCCATTTACCTGAAATGTTACGGATTTGATACCCGCTTCCTCACCATCCAGATAGTCGAGAACTTCTACCGAGAAACCTTTCTTCTCCGCAAACCGCGTATACATACGATATAACATCTGTGCCCAGTCGCACGCTTCCGTGCCACCAACACCCGCGTGAATCGTCACGATCGCGTTATTCGCATCATATTCCTCTGAAAGTAACGTATCTATACGGAACTCTTCGAATTTCTCCTCAAACGACGCAAGCTCATTTCCAATCTCTTCGACAAGGCTCGCATCATTTTCTTCTTCTGCCATCTCAATCAGAGTCCCGATATCTTCATACTGGTTCGAAAGCGTTTCAAATTCCTCGATCGTATCTTTCAGATTCTTTAATTCCTTCATTACCTGCTGACTATGTTCTACATCATCCCAGAACCCCGGCTGTTCCAGCATCGGCTCTAACTGCCTAATGCGTAACTGTTTGCCAGCGATGTCAAAGTGAATCCCTCACTTCCGCAAGTGGAGTTTTATATTCATTCAGAGTAAAGCGAAACTGATCTAACTCTATCACTTCCGTCACCACCTCTCAAAATTAATCAAATTATAAGTTTCTGCCGCAGCACATCTTGTATTTCTTACCGCTGCCACAAGGACATGGATCGTTACGACCAATCTTTGCGCTCTCGCGGCGGACTGGTCCTTTCTTTACGGAATCATCCTTGTTCGTTCCGGTTACCTTTGCAACCTCTTCACGTTCTACCTTCTGCTCGATCTTCACATGGAGCAGCATACGAACGGTATCCTCACGGATGGATGCTGTCATCTCATTGAACATATCGAAACCGGCAAACTTGTACTCAACAACCGGGTCCTTGCTGCCGTATGCCTGCAGGGTAATACCCTGACGAAGCTGTGTCATGTCGTCCAAATGTGCCATCCATTTCTTATCGATGACCTTCAGCAGTACGACACGCTCGATCTCACGGAAATGCTCTGGCTCTGGGAACTCCGCTTCCTTCGCTTCGTATACCTTAGCCGCTTCTTCCTTGATTCTCTGCTTAAACTTATCCAGCTTGCCAGACTTCTTTTCTTCCTCTGTCAGCTCGATTGGCTCCATCGGAATGATCGGAATCAGAAGCTGGTTCAGCTCGCCAATCTGCCACTCACTTGGAGCAAGATCAGCGGAACACGTCTTATCAATATAACTCTCAACCGTATCCTGAATAAACTTGAAGATAACATCACGCATATTCTCGCCATCCAATACACGGCGACGCTCTGCGTAGATAACTTCACGCTGATCATTGTTGACCTGATCGTATTCCATCAGATTCTTACGGATTGCGAAGTTGTTGCTCTCGATCTTCATCTGTGCTTTCTCTACGAACTTGGAGATTGTTTTATGCTGGATCTCCTCGCCCTCTGGAATCTTCAATGCATCGTAAACTGCCTTTACCTTCTCGGAACCGAACAGACGCATCAGATCGTCGTCCAGAGACAGATAGAACTTGGATTCACCCGGATCACCCTGACGTCCGGCACGACCACGCAGCTGGTTATCAATTCGACGGGACTCATGACGCTCTGTACCGATGATCTTCAGACCACCGAGTTCTGCCACGCCCTCACCAAGCTTGATATCGGTACCACGACCAGCCATGTTGGTTGCGATCGTAACTGCACCACGCTGTCCGGCATCGGCAACGATCTCAGCCTCTAACTCATGGAACTTCGCATTCAATACCTTGTGCTGGATGCCACGCTTTGTGAGCATGCGGCTCAGTTCCTCGGATGCATCAATCGTGATTGTACCAACCAGTACCGGCTGTCCCTTGTCATGTGCTTCCACAACCGCCTGTACGATTGCATTCAGTTTTTCTTTCTTTGTCTTAAATATAGAATCGTGATGATCAATACGCTGTACCGGCAGATTTGTCGGAACAACGACAACGTCCATGCCGTAGATCTCACGGAACTCTTCTTCCTCTGTCAAAGCAGTACCTGTCATACCTGCCTTCTTCTTATATTTGTTGAAGAAGTTCTGGAAAGTAATCGTTGCCAGTGTACGGCTCTCACGTTTTACCTTTACGTTTTCCTTTGCCTCAATCGCCTGATGCAGACCGTCTGAGAAGCGACGTCCCGGCATGATACGTCCGGTAAACTCATCGACGATCAAAACCTCGTCATCCTTAACAACGTAATCTTTATCACGGAACATGAGCGCATGTGCACGCAATGCCATGATCATGTTGTGCTGGATATCAATATTATCTGCATCTGAGAAGTTGTCGATATGGAAGAACTGCTCAACTTCCTTGACACCCTGTGCAGTCAGTACAACCTGCTTGTCCTTCTCATCAACTAAGTAATCTCCATCTTCCTCGATCTCTGTACCCATGATGGCATCGAGCTTACTGATTTCCATCGAAGCAGTACCACGCTTCATACGGCGTGCGAGATAATCGCACATCTTGTACAGATCGGTAGACTTTCCACTCTGACCGGAAATAATCAATGGGGTACGTGCCTCATCAATCAATACGGAATCGACCTCATCGACGATCGCATAATGCAGATCACGCTGTACGAGCTGTTCCTTGTAGATTACCATGTTGTCACGCAGGTAATCGAAACCAAGCTCGTTATTTGTAACATATGTAATGTCGCAGTTATAAGCGGCACGTCTTGCATCATTTTTATCACTGTTTAAGATCACACCTACCGTCAATCCGAGGAATTCGTGTACCTGTCCCATCCACTCAGCATCACGCTTTGCCAGATAGTCGTTGACAGTTACGATATGAACACCCTTTCCTTCGAGTGCATTCAAATATGCAGGAAGTGTAGAAACCAATGTCTTACCTTCACCAGTACGCATCTCCGGGATACGTCCCTGATGCAGCAGGATACCACCGATCAGCTGCACGCGGTAATGTTTCATATGAAGAACACGGTCTGCTGCCTCACGGACAACGGCAAATGCTTCTGGAAGCAGATCATCCAGTGTCTCGCCCTTTTCAAGACGTTCCTTGAACTCTGGTGTCTTTGCCTTCAGCTCTTCATCACTTAACGCCTGCATGGTTGAATCCAGCGCTTCAATCTTATCTACAATCGGATATATTTTCTTTAGCTCTTTATCGCTATGTGTTCCAAACACTTTTTCAAATAAGCTCATTTCTTACCTCCCTGAGCGTAACTCATTCTAATACCACAACTTGTAATATAACATTAAATGGTAGGTAACGCAAGAAGTTTCCATGTCAGAAATACTATTCCCATATAGAAAATATCCTATAATAACAAATATCCCGGAGACCTTCGTCTCCGGGATACCGTTTTTTCATAACCCTCTATACATAACTGAAACTGTTAAAATTCTGGCTCGATCAATCCGAATGTATTGCCTCTACGCTTGTAGACTACATTTACCTTGTCTGTCTCTGCGTTACGGAATACGAAGAAATTATGTCCAAGCAGATCCATCTGGATGCATGCATCCTCCGGATACATAGGCTCTAACACAACCTTCTTGCTACGAATAATCTGGACATCCTCATCCTCAAGTCCTTCTACATCGAAGAAATCGTTGTTGATATAACCGGAATTCTGTTCCTTGTCCAAAATACGCTTCTTATGGCGTGTTACCTGACGTTCGATAATCTCCACAACCAAATCGATGGATACATACATATTATCGCTCGCCTGTTCTGCACGAATCGTATGTCCCTTCATCGGGATCGTAACCTCAATCTTCTGACGGTCCTTATCTACCGAAAGTGTAACCTGTGCTGCTGTGTCTTCACCGAAGAACTTCTCGATTCTCTCAAGCTTCTCGTAAATCGCCTGCTTCAGTGCGTCTGTAACCTCAATGTTCTTTCCACTTATGATGTAATTCATATGCCCCAGCTCCTTTACGTCGAACTATAGAAAATAAAAAATGTGCGTGAAGCACATGTACTTTCTATGTTTAGTATTATAGCACACCCAACCCCTGTTTGGGAAGTGATTTTTCGTCAAAATATACAAAAATTCAATTTTTTTTGATAACGGAAAAGGGCACCCTCGATTCTTACCGAAAATGCCCTTTCAAACACATTATAGAAAGTATTACTAATTTCCTAATTTACAATTCTGCAAGCCTTAAATGGTGTACTGTAATTTACATTTGAGATCTTGATTCCTGTACGGCTGCTGCTTGCATGTACGATCTGTCCATTTCCAATATAGATACCTACGTGCTCGCAGGAACCTGTACCGTGATCGTAGAATACCAGATCACCAGGTGCCAATGCTGCAAGGCTGACTGCTGTACCTGCATTACTCTGTGGTGTACATGTACGAGGAAGTGAATATCCAAAGTTCTTATATACACTCTGTACGAATCCGGAACAATCCGCTCCGTTTGTCAAGCTTGTACCGCCCCATACATATGGGTTTCCAACGAACTGACATGCAAAGTTTGCAATCTGCTGTCCAAGATCTGAGGTTGGAGCTTCTGTCACTGGTGCTTCTGTTGTAGGAGCCTCTGTCGTAGGAGCTTCCGTTGTTGGTGCTTCCGTTGTCGTTGTATCCTGTGCCGGTGCACTTACTGCCTTTGCTGTTGGCATATTATAAGAAATAGTTATGTACTCATTCTTTACATATCCTGTCACAGTGTCAAGCTGGATCTTTGTCCATGCATCTCCTGTCTCTACGATCGGATAAGATTCTCCCTGTGCCAGAAGTGTGATGCTCTCGCTGTCTGTGCTTGCTGCACTACGAAGCTTCAATGCCGCTGTATTTACAACTGCAACCTTCGAGAGATTTGCGCTTGCATAGCTTGCTGCATCCCCTTCAAATGCTAACAAATCATTTCTGATATATCCATCTACATTTCCTGATGTGATATGGGACCATGTATCACCTTTTTCTACGATGTTTACAAGTCCGCCTGCATCAATCGTTCCAACCTTTGCTGCATTCACATCACCAGACTGACGAATATTTACGGAACCAGATGCTGTGACGATTGCCTTTCCTGTGAAATCCATAACCGGTGATGCTGCCGCCTCAGATGCTTCCTGTACAGGTGCTTCTGTCGTTGGCTCTTCCGTTGCCGGTGCCTCCGTTGTTTCCTCGGAAGGAACTTCTGCGATTTCTCCTGTTACCTTTGCAATCTCCTGAATCTCGCCTGTTGCTACTGCGTCGGTTGCTGTTGCCTCTGCAACAACTGCAGCCGGTGCTGTTGCATCCTCCGGAGTGGCGTCTGCTGTAAATACGTCTCCTCCATTTTCTTCAATATAGTGATCTACGATCGATGTAATACTGACGTTAGCATCGGTATATACAAACTCATCTGCCAACGCGGTATATGTGTATGTACCCATGGACGAAGCGAAAATGCAACCTGCCGCCGCTACCGCCAACCACTTTACGGATGGTCTTTTCATGTTCTTACCTCCAATTTGTTACAAATATGTTACAACTTATTACATTGCCCATTATAGCAACCTGTAATATTATTGTCAACCAGTTTTTGGATGTTTTTTCAAAAGTTCACAAATTCTTCGCATTTTCGCTACGTTTTTGAGTATTTTTCGATTTCATTTTCTGTAAACCTATTCTTTTTAATGGTTCACATAAAATTGTTACATTTTGTAACATTTCGAAATATTTGATACACGATATTGATGTTTTGACTTTAGAAATACAATATATAGAAAACGGCGCAGGATATCCTGCGCCATTTCTTATATACTTGTCACCAATATTGTTCTACGAGCTTCTGTGCTTCCTCCTCGGTTTTGTCATAGGATTCTATCAATTCCTGAACCGCCTGTTCCTTTGTGGGGCACAGCTTCTTTAGCAGTTTAAACATTGCTTTAACACTTTCTTCCAGTTCTTCCTCAGCCTTCTTCGTCTTTGCCCGCTCTTCCTGTATGTTCATTGGCTCCATATTCTCAAACCAGTTTCCCATGCTCTCGCCTCCGATCATTTTTCTCAAACAATCTGTCGCCTCAGAAACCGATACCTGCATCTTCATAAATAACGCCCACAGCGAATTTACAATGATCTGCACGATATTCTCCGATGCCCGCTCCATGATCTCGCGGATCTCATCCTGATTGGATCTGAGAAAATCTGTAAAATCCTGCGGTGTCTGGATGCGGTTTATCATCATCAAAAGCGACATTTCATCCTCATGAATCAGCAGCTCTTCGTTTGTATACTGGTGAACATTCACAAGCCGGTATGTAAAATCCGGTATATATGATGCAAAGATCTCATTCATAAACACCCGTTCTTTTACGTGCATAGCTGCTGTCCATTTTCCCGTGCCCTCATAATACACAATCGGGAACACCGGCGGATACCGGAACCCCTTCGTCTTAGAAATCCCCGGATGCGCTTTCTCCATCGTCTTTGCATAATCATCCCAGATACATACCGTGTAGCGAAGTAACTGCATACACACATTATAATCGACATCACTTTTATGTTCAATAAGGGAAACCATATAAAGCGGCATATCTTTCCGCATTTCTGGCAAATGGATCTTCTTCACGGTGTCCGTCTCAAATTCGATTCCCAAGTATGCCTGATACTTGTCCGTCACATCCTCGATATCCTCCGGCTGAACATTCTTTAAGATATCCAGATCTGCATAGTCGCGCAGAAACTGTGCACAAAGTACATGATTGCTGAATACCTGCCGGTTGTTGACATCCTTGACCTGTCCAATACGGATGTTTAATTTCTTTTCTTCTCCCATACGCTCCTCCTTTTTTGCAAGCAAAAAACTCCTGTTTTTCTCATTCATTCTGTTTTTACCAAACTATAAATAACGGGGAATTTCATAGATGAAATGAATATATAAAAGAGTATTTCCGACTGTTACCGAACTACGCCAGAACAACGATTCTCGACAACACATCCACCATAGCATAAGTTTTATAGAAATGTAAAGCGTAAGTTTGGAACATTTAGAAAAAGTGAGGAAATATGCGGGGTTGAGGGCAAAAAATATTTTGTTGATACTACCGGTAATAAAAAAACGGAATAGTCCTCGTTCGGTTCCCGTTTACGCGACATCAGCGACTCCTCCTGCAAGGTTCCATCAGGCTGTACAACATATCGGCAGTAATCCTCAAAGGTACTTTCATCCTGCATGCCATTGCACAAGTAAAGCGACGATTCGCCGTCCACCTGAAACAACGAATATACATTTCCTCCAGCAACCTGTGTCTCCCAATGATCTGCATAATAGATCTGCTTCGCAGCACCATTTTCGACCGTGAATATATTCAATGCATCATATTCCACATACTCTTCGGAATACGGTGATTTTTCTACAAATAGCAATTCCGGTACACCATCTCCGGTTACATCTGACACGATCATCTTCCTCCACCAGCTATCCAATTGCTGCCTGTATCTTTCTCTTTCCAGATGCAATCAGACTCTCGGCTGTCTGTTCGGTGCAGCCAACCGACTGTGCCTGCGCAATATCCCCCATAAGAGCGACCGCCTTACTGAGCTGCTTTACTACCATATATTCACATAAAATAAGCGATTGTATCCACTTGTGATACAACCGCTTACATGATATCTCATTTCAGAAAAAAGAGCAATCAATGTTACTTATTCTCCACCAGATTCTTCGACATACATGTCAGGAAGAATAACACAGAGACTGCCGCAAATGCAGCTCCTACAAAACCAATATGCGAGATTTGTCCCTTGTCACACACAATTCCACCAAGGAAGCTGCCTGCGCCGATACCGAAATTAAAGATACCGGAAAAAATCGACATTGCAACCGACGAGGACTGTTCATCCGTACAGCGGATCGTCTCTGACTGGAATGATACATTAAATACAAGTACTGTAATGCCCCATAAAGCACAAAGCGCCATTATAAATCCCGGCTGTCCTGCTGCAGGAAGCAGCAATAACAGTTCAACTGCCAACGAAATCATCACCGTACGTAAAAATCCATGCCGGTATTTGTCATAGAATTTCGAGAACAGAAAACTGCCGAGCAATCCTGCTGCACCAAACACAAACAATGTAATGGTGACTGTACTATTTCCCATGTGTGCGACCTGCTGCAGGAACGGATCGATATAACTATAGCTCGTATAATAGCCCACTACAAACAAAAATGTCTGAATATAGATGCAGACAAGTGCACGATTCTTAAATAGTTCTGGCAGCTGCTTCACACGGAACGGCTCGCCACACTCCATCTTCGGGAACAGGAATGCCATATATGTCAAAACAACGAATGTGATGATTGCCACGATCAAAAAGGCGATTCTCCATCCTGCATAATGTCCAATCATTTTTCCAAGCGGAAGTCCTGCAATCGTCGCAACCGAAGTACCTGTCACGACCATGCTGAGTGCTTTGGACTGATGTTCTTCCGATGCCATACGCACTGCAATCGGAGACGCAATCGACCAGAAAATCGCATGTGCACAGGCTACACCGATTCGGGACGCCATCAGCATGCCGTAGCTGTTTGACAACACGGTCAACACCTGACAGATTCCGAACAATGCAACTGTTCCCATAAATAACTTCTTATAATCAATCTTGCTCACGAGCAGCATGAGCGGCAGGGAAAGCAACATAACGATCCACGAATATACCGTGATCAACATGCCCGCCTTCGCCTCAGAAATTGAAAAGCTCTTTGCAATATCAGTCAGCAGACCGATTGGCATAAACTCGGATGTATTAAAAATAAATGCTGAGACAGTCATTCCGATCAACGGAAGCCGCTCTTTGGACGTCATCTTCGTCTTCATCTTATACCTCTTATCTTAAATAAAAATGAACAAAACTAAAATGCATTGTACGCGATAGCTATATGAAAAACAAGACGTGGAATTATCATATTTTACATTTATTTGACGTTGATTCAAAAGAAAAAGTCCTGCACGCAAAATGCAGGACTTATCATATCATTTATAAACGGATATCAATGTTTGCACCGATGTTTGGATTCACAGACTGTTCCATCATCTGTGTAATCATCGCACCATTTGTCTCCACCGCATCCAGTGATTTTTTAAGCATCGCCATATCAATGGCATTCATACTTCCGGTATCACTGACTGCCAGCGTCAGATTTGAATTTCCGATTGCTGCTATATTCATATATATACCCTCCAATTTTGTCCAACCCAGACATTCCAATACTATTTGTATCATAACGCTTTTTCTATAAAAAAGCAAACGCTTCTGTCATATTTTGTATGTTTTTAGCATGTTCTTTACCGAGTTTTCCATCAGCATCGAAAAAAGATTGACATTCAAATCACGCCGTATTTATAATGTACAGTCGTGCGAAAGGAGCTCCTTTATGGATGTTTTAATAGTAGAAGATGATCAGGAACAGTTAGATGGCATTGAATCCATCCTGCTCGAAAAATACGATCATATGAATTGCATAAAGGCAACAAATTACCAGCAGGCAACCCAATTGATGCACGCAAATAAAATCCAACTATTCCTATTGGATATCTCTCTTGGAGAGGATGCTTCCGAGCAGGACGGTATCGAACTCGGAACACAGATTCGTTCCATGCAGCGGTATGCAAAAACACCAATCCTGTATCTGACTGCATATTCCATGGATGCACCACGTGCAATACATGCAACGAATTGTTATGATTTTCTGGTAAAACCCTATAAGAAAGAAGATTTGTTATATACCATCGACAAGCTGATCCACAATCGTTTTCTGGACGTTACGCCCATAGAACTACGCGATGTCAATGGTATTTATTTTCGCGTTCTTCCAGAAAAGATCCTGTATATCGAAGCGGCCGGCAAAAACCTGACGATCTATGAGGAAAGCAATGTGATCAACACAAGCGGTATCCGTCTGAAAGAACTGATTGCACAGCTTCCGCCGAATTTCATTCAAAGCCATCGAAGCTTTATTGTAAACAGCGATTATGTAAACTCTTACGATCCGACCAATGCGCTTCTCTATCTGGGAAATCACAATATCTCGACCCCCGTCGGACGTAAATATAAAGATTATGTCAAAAAGATAATTAGCAGGGACTGAAAATATTTTACCAAAGCACTTTCAGTCCCTGCTAGTTATTTTCTACGTCTGAAATCAAGCACCGCCTGATAACGGATATCCTGAACTAACCGTTCCTTCTGTTCGTCTGTCATAAGATTCATCACTGCATCTTTTTCCTGATCCGTAAAGCCCTTAAATGCGCTGGTTCGTTCTTTTCGCGTCATAGAGCGAAACTCCGTCGGATAATGGAGCAAGCCATTCATTCGTGCTTCATAATTCCGCGTACATTCCATAAATAGCTTTTCCGCCTCCTCCGACATCGACGGCGACGCATCCATATCCTTATAATTCAAATAGTTTTCTCTCATCACTACAACTCCTACCTCAACAATCTGTAAAATCAAAATCCATGCAATAAATGTGGAACAAGCAGGGTAGATCACCGAACAGATACTCAATACGCCTAGTCCGATCAAGCCTTTTTGTTGAATCTTCTTTTTTCGTTCTCCCTTGTAAACCGGTCGATTTGGCGATGGTAATGGTGCGATCGTCGCCATCAGATACATCGTAAACAGCAACAATCCCGCTACGACCGGATATGGAAATATGACATGTACACCGCCCGCCACTGCGATCACGTACACACTGACCGAAGCAACTGTACACCCAATGTTTGTTTTCATATGGATACCGCCCAGAAACCGGCGAACCAGATTGACCGTCACAAAGCAAAACAAAAATTCCCGGAAAAATCCAGATACTGCAAAGATAACAAATAGAACAAGATCTTTTTGCAAATCTCCCACAATTGATTCTACTGCATAGCATACTTTTGCACACTGCACATCTGCCACATCATAGTCACGTCCCACGAGATACCGTGTCACATGCTCCCCTATCCTATGATTGATACTCATAATTCATCCCCTGTCTTATGTTCTCCATGTGCTTTTTAACAAATGGGATATCCGTCAAAAGTCCGCGCAACGGATACCCCCAAGTGTTTTGGTTGATGTACTAGTTCTCAGATTCTGATTCCATCTCGACTCTCATACAATCAGGAAGCTCCACCTCTCCCCAAAAGTGTTTGCATCCTGTAAGAGTCAGGATTACATCTGATAAATCCTCCAACTGTGCAGCAACTGCTTTCTTCATATCCTTCATCACACATCTCCTCCTTCTGAAAGAATATTCTTTGAAATCCATCCCCGAATGAATTTCTATATTATTCTTAACATGATTAAAATAATTTCGCAATAGGTTTGGAATGAACGACATTTCGTGGGGAATAGACAACATTTTTCTTTCTTTTACATAATAAACGCATTCCATTCAGTTATTACATATCAATTGACATCTTTCCCTAAATACTTCTATAATATTTATAAAACTGAAGGGGATCTGAATTATATGAAAGCTTTTATATTATCTAGTTGCACCTACATGGCAGAAGCAATTGCAGAATTATTATTGGTCATTTCATTTTTAGGAAAGAAAAAGAAATCTTTACTTTCTCCGCTATTATTACTCTTGCCGCTTTGTGGACTTGTGAATAATTTCCTTTTTACTTTTATTCCAAATGTATTTGGCTGGTTTATGACATTACCTATGTCGGTGTTATTTTATTGTTTGATTTTACATATACCTTTTTCCTCTGGCATCTTTCCCTTCTTGCTCAGTTATGTTACATATGGTTTGATCGAGGCAATTACCATTATTCTCTTGCCCGTCTCCATCTCAGTATCTTCTAGTGTCACAAATAATTTAATTTTGACATGCATTATTTGCGTAATTTGTATTTTTATCTCTTTACTACCACTGAATCGATTACATACTTTTATCAATAGCGGGAAACTAATCGTCAAACTTGTACTATCTTATATATCTATGCTTTATTTAGTGACGATTGCAATCTCAAAAATTGATTCTCTCGATGCTATTGCAGTATTTCCTATGACCGTAACATTTATGATCATCTTGCTACTTGCTGACATCATGGTATTAAACCAGCAACGCACAATTACAATTCAGCAACAGGATATCAAAGATTACCAGACCTATGAACCGATGGCGCACGATCTGATCTCTGACATCTTAGGCAAACAGCATGATTTCAACAATCAGATGAATGCGATCCGCATGCTGCCATATACTTACAAAGACTATGATTCGTTAAGTGACGCGATCGCGAATTATTCAACATTTCTGGAAGAGGAGTTCAATGAATCTGAGCTTTTGAAGATCAATCTTCCGGTTGTTGCTGGATTTATATTTAGTAAGATCAAAGAAGCGGAGCAAAAGGGCAGGCTGATCTCGGTCAAGATCAAGAACCGTTCCCTGATCACGCCGGTTCCAGAGTACGATCTGATCCGCATCTTGGGTATTCTAATTGACAATGCGATTGAAGCGACAGAACCCGGACATACATTCTCGCTGATTCTTGACAGCAAAAACGAACACATCCGAATTCAGACAAAGAACGAAGGAGGGGAGATTTCTTCAGAGCTGCGCAAGAAAATGTTTGTCCGTGGCTATTCTACCAAAACGTCCGCAGAAGTACGCACCTCCCGCGGACAAGGTCTGCCGAATCTGAAAAAATTGGTCGATCATTACAATGGCAAAATCTATCTGGACAACGAGACATTCCATGAACATACATGGATCTGTTTCACCGTCGAATTATAATTTGCAGATGGCGCGCGCAATTGCTGCCGCAACCGCCTGCTGATATTGTGGATTCTGCAAGTTCTCGCATTCTGTCGGATTGCTCAGGAATCCACACTCTACGATCACGCCCGGGCATTGACTGTTTTTCAGGATATACAGATCATTGCCCGTCTTAATCTCCCGTTCCTTCGGTGGCTGCAAATCGACGATCAACTGCGCCTGTATCGCTTCCGCCAGTTTCTTCGACATTTCCGATGAACCATAATAAAATACCTGCGGTCCGCTAATCTCTGCCTCTGGGTAGCTGTTCTGGTGGATACTGATCATATAGTCCGCGCCGGACGCATTGATCAGGCTCACCCGGTTATGCATATCAGATACTTTCTTGTTCGTCGCACCATTCGTTGCCAGACACACATCCCCCTCGCGTGTCAGGATTACCTTCACCCCCCGCGCCTGTAACTGTGCTTTCAGACATAGGGCAATCTGCAAATTCACATCTTTTTCTTTTACATTATCCATACCTATTTTTCCCGGATCATTGCCGCCATGTCCGACATCAATCACAACCGTCAAATCCCGTTTCATCCCCGCTTTGTTACAATACATCACACAATTCAGGATCAATAGCACCAAAAATACGGTAAATCCAAACAACAATCTGACTTTTTTCCGATCAAAAAACCGCATATGCAAAACTCCGGTCTCCCTTAGTCTATACATATGCGGTAATCTTCTTATTATGCTTTATTCTTCTGTCTCAGCTTCCGGCTTCGCGATTGCAATCCCAAGCTCTTCGAGCTGCTTTGCATCAACGGTATTCGGCGCCTCACTCATCAGGCAGGAAGCATCCTTTACCTTCGGGAATGCGATAACATCACGAATAGAATCTTCCTGTGCCATCAGCATAACGAGACGGTCAAGTCCGTATGCAAGTCCTGCATGTGGTGGTACTCCATATTTGAACGCATTTAACAGGAAACCAAACTGGTCGTATGCACGCTCCATTGTGAATCCAAGTGCCTTGAACATCATTTCCTGAATGTCATCCTGGTGGATACGCACGGAACCACCACCGATTTCTGTACCATTTAATACGATATCGTATGCCTTTGCACGTACTCTGCCCGGATCAGACTCGATATACTGCAGATCCTCTTCCATCGGCATCGTAAATGGATGGTGCATTGCCTGATATCTGCCAAGCTCCTCGCTCCACTCAAGCAGTGGGAACTCTGTAATCCATACGAAACGGTATTCATCTTTCTTCAACAGTCCAAGCTGATCTGCGATCTCAAGACGAAGTGCGCCAAGTACATCATAGACAAGCTTGCTCTTATCTGCTGCAAAGAGCAGTAAATCGCCCGGCTTACCATTCATCTTCTCAACAAGTGCCTGCATCTCCTCGTCCTTCATGAACTTTGCAAACGAAGACTTCATTGTTCCATCTTCATGGATTGCAATATAGGCAAGTCCCTTTGCGCCATAACCCTTGGCAAAGTCAACGAGTGCATCAATCTTCTTTCTTGGCATTGCACCCTGTCCCTCGGCATTGATACCGCGCACGCTTCCGCCAGCTTCAATCGCATTCTTGAATACGACAAATTCACAATCCTTCACAACGTCTGTTACATCGCAAAGCTCCATACCAAAACGGAGATCCGGCTTATCAGAACCGAAACGCTCCATTGCCTCTTTGTATGTCATACGCTGGATTGGAAGCTGTACGTCTACGCCAATGACTTCCTTAAACAGCTTTGCAAGCAGACGCTCATTGACATCAATAACATCATCGACATCCACGAACGAAAGCTCCATATCGATCTGTGTAAATTCCGGCTGTCTGTCGGCACGCAGATCCTCATCACGATAGCAGCGTGCGATCTGGAAATAACGGTCGTAGCCGGAGCACATCAGAAGCTGCTTGTAAATCTGTGGTGACTGTGGCAATGCATAGAACTCACCCGGATGTATGCGGCTTGGTACAAGGTAATCACGCGCGCCTTCCGGAGTGGACTTACAAAGTGTCGGTGTCTCGATCTCGATAAAGCCTTCGTCTGCCATGAAGGAACGAACCAGTGTTGTCACCTTGCTGCGCATCATGATATTCTTCTGTAAGTCCGGACGACGAAGATCCAGATAACGGTATTTCAGGCGAAGATCTTCCTTCGTCTTGCTGTTCTCCTCGATTGGGAATGGTGGTGTATCTGCTTCTGCAAGGATACGGATATCCTTCGCGATGACTTCGATATCACCGGTTGCAAGATTCTCATTGACTGCGCCGCCACGCTTTGCAACCTCACCGGTAATTGCAACGACAAACTCGGAACGAAGCTTCTCCGCCTTTGCGAAGCTCTCCTCACCACAGTTTGCTTCTTCGAAGATTACCTGCAGAATCCCGCTTCGATCACGCAGATCGACGAAGATAATTCCGCCTTTGTTCCGGCTCTTCTGCACCCATCCCATCACGGTGACGGTATTCCCAATCATCGTATTATTTACTTCTGTACATCTGTGACTTCTGTGAAGTCCCTGCATTGACTCTGCCATTTTCATAGCCTCCTGTGTCTAAGTTAATTTATAAATACCTGCTCCCGTCTCTGTCGTTCTGAATTCGCGATTATCTACATCAGCTACGGAGCGTTTTCATATCATAAATAATGGTTAACCCTCAAAGGAATCCGCATAGAACTCTTCGAACTGTGTATATCCCTCTGCAGTCATCTGATCCTTCTGGAACTTCTTATTTTTCTTCATGATCGCGATATTCACAATCTGTCCCTCGGCTCTTGCCTGCTTTGCCTGCTCTAAGATCTTAAGCAGCTTGTCGCTTGGCATCTTTTTATCGATTAGGTATGCGGTCTTGTTCTTGCTTCCCGGTATCTCAAAATCGCGCTCGAGAAGCAGCATGATGATTCGCTCAAAACCGATGGAGAATCCACATGCCGGTGTTGGCTGACCGGTGAATTTGCCGATCATCTCATCGTAACGTCCGCCGCCGCCGACCGATCCGCCATACTCATCCATCGAAATCTCGAAGATTGGACCTGTATAGTAAGACATACCGCGTACCAGTGTCGGATCAAATGCCATCTTGAAATCAGCACTCTTCGTGCTCTCCACACTGTCGATGATCGTCTTTAAGTTCTCAGCAACCTCTTCCGGCAAGAACTCGCCAAGTGTCTCCTTCAGATACTGTACACCACTGATATCGGCTGTTACCTTCTCGAACAGTTCGAGATATTTTGTCACCGCATCCTCTGCGTAACCTTCCTTCAGAAGTTCTTCCTTGACGCCATCCAAACCGATCTTATCCATCTTATCGAGGATAATAAATACGGTATCATAATCTGCTTCCGCAAATCCGCTGTAAGCAGCCATCGCCTTCAAGATACGACGGTCATTGATACGGATCGTGAAGTTCTTGAAATCCAGCTTGCCAAGCAGTGTCGTCGTCGCTAAGATCAGCTCGATCTCTGCCAAGATTGTCGGCTCACCTAAGATATCAATATCGCATTGCATGAACTGTCTGTAACGTCCTCGCTGCGGGCGGTCGGCTCTCCATACATTTCCCATCTGCAACGCCTTAAACGGGCTCGGCAGTTCATTCGCATTGTTCGAATAATATCTACAAAGCGGTACCGTCAAATCGTAACGGAGTCCGCCGTCAACTAAGTCAAGCTCTTCCTTTGCCTCGTCGATCTTCAGCTTCTCACCACGTTTCAAAATCTTGAAAATGAGCTTCTCATTCTCGCCGCCCTGCTTGCTGTTCAGGTTCTCGATATGCTCGACACAAGGTGTCTCCATCGAATTAAATCCAAATGTCTTATAGGTATCCTTGATCAATGCGATACAGTAATCACGGATTGCCATCTCCTTTGGTAATATATCTTTCATGCCGGTTACCGGCTTCTTCTTCATTGCCATCTTTTTCCTCCCGCTTGTATTCATTCTCGTTCGATTTTAAAACGCTTTGCGCTTTCGGTCAAGCATTTCATCAAAACGGTTGATATAATCATCGACAGATTTGCAGTTTTCTACCCGCTCCACACGATTTTCCGCATGATAGACAAGCTTCGTCGACGCGCCTGCGCCCGCCGCAATGATATCTGTCATCTCTTCCATAATCAAAATATTATATAAGCATTCGCAGCCCGGCTTCGCATATCCGACATTCTCCAGATTACCACCGATATTCTTCTGCCGGTACAGATAATATGGCTCCATGCCAAGTGTCTGTGCCGTCTCCTGTGCCGCGGTATGCATCGCATCCATATCGTGATGGATTGCGGATTTGTAATCGTCCATCTGCTGGTTCAGGTTCGCCGCACGCTTGATTGCCAGCGAATGTACCGTCAGGCTCTCCGGTGCCAGCGCCCGCACTTGTGCAAGCGTATGCCGCATACTGTCTAAGTCTTCTCCCGGAAGTCCCGCAATCAGATCCATGTTGATATTATCAAAGCCTGCCTGTCGTGCCATCGCAAATGCTTCCTTCACCTGAGCCGCATTGTGTGCACGCCCGATCGTCCGCAGTGTCTCGTCGTTCATCGTCTGCGGATTGATGCTGATCCGCGTCACGCCATACTCCTTCATCACCGCAAGCTTCTCCGGTGTGATACTGTCCGGGCGTCCTGCCTCCACGGTAAACTCCACAAGCCCACCGGCAACCTCCGGTTCCTGTAACCGGAATACGGTCTGAATCTGCTTCAATAGCACTGCAAGCAGCTCATGCGAGATCGACGTCGGCGTTCCGCCGCCAATGTAGATTGCGACTAACCGTTTATGCTTATATTGTTCTGCCACATAGGCTAACTCCTTACACAGCGTGTCAATATACGTCTTTGCTTTCTCCGCGTAAATCCCAATCGGATACGAAGTGAACGAGCAATACAGACAACGGCTTGGACAAAACGGAATCCCGACATACAGGCAATAATCGTTATCGAGATCAATTCCTTTCACCAGACGATGTTCGTTTTCTGCCACTGTCGTTGCAAGCTCTGCTTTCTGCACGCTTGTGTCGTAGATATCGCGGTAATATTGTACGATTCTATCGTGTATTTCCTGCTGTTTTTCATGTGTCCGATCTGCATGCTCCTCGGCATCATGTCCGTTCATGCCAGCTTCATCTGTCTGTTCCGCCAGATACTCCAGAAGCCTCGTCATCGCGATCTTCGTCGGACGTACTCCCGTCAGGTCGCCCCACGGAAGTCTCCGGTCTGCAAACTGTCCAAGCAGCCGGTAAGACGCCATTTTCAACACATTTCGGAATTCTGGCTTATTCCGGTAATCAACAAGAATCTTCGCCCGCAGTCCACAGGTGGATATCAACAGCTTATCCTTATACGCCGGAAGCTCTGGCACCTCCTGCAGATCATCCGGCTTGTCGCACTCATGTCCATGCTTGCACACAGTGAGAATCGTAAAAGCTTCCTCATACCGGATCAGGAGCCGCAGATCAAAATCGTCGGACAAGCCCGCGTCCTCGACGATCTTCACGCCCGGATAAAACGCCATGATCATTGCCCGCAGGTCGTTGTTATATAATTGGTTATTCTGGTCTAGCAGTATCATCTTAGAAATACGGATTGCCCGTCTTTTCCTTTCCAATCATTGTCTGTGCATCATGTCCCGGAAGCACGAGTGTCTCATCTGGAAGCACAAATAATTTCTCACGAATGGCATCTTCCAGAGCCTTCGCATCGCCCGTCGGGAAGTCCGTTCTTCCGACACTGTAGCAAAACAGCGTATCCCCGGTAAAGACAACATGCTCCTCCGGGAAATAATAGCACATGCCGCCCTTCGTATGTCCCGGTACTAACAGGCACTTACATTTCCGTCCAAGTACCTCGATCTCGGCGTCATCTTCCAAATAGATATCCGCCTGCGCCGTAAATGCTGCGCCAAATGACGATGACAGATTCAGAGCCGGACTCTCCATGACTTCCTTCTCCTCTGCTGCCGCATACACCTTAATATCCGGGTACTCCTTCTTCACGCCAGCCAGTGCCCCAATATGGTCAAAATGTCCATGCGTCAAGAGCACCGCCTGCGGATGCCAGTTTCGGTCTTTCCAGTCCTTTATCAAAATATCTGCTCTATCTCCGGGGTCAATAATCACCGCTTCCCGTGTATCTGTATCTCCCATTGTATAACAATTCGTCGCACAGATACCGAGCACTTTCTTTGTTATCTCAATCTTTCCCATAAAACTCCTTTCAAGGTCAGACGCCACTGTGATTGTATCATTTTCCAATTCGTAGATAGAGTTGGACACAATCTACCAATTCATATGCAGACCGTTGAAGCACGCTGGCACTTAATGAGCGGCATCTTTTGTCGCGAATTTAGTACCACTGCGTGCTGAACCGAGCGAGAGCGCGTCTGCATGGAATTGCGCAGTTGTGTTCAACTCTTCCACCAATACGTTAATTCATACAATCAACCCGTAGTCCGCTCGATATCGATGATCCCTTCCACGTTCCGGATCTTCGCGATCAGCTTGTTGAGCTGCTCCTTCGAGCGAATCTCAAACTTCACGGAAACCGTCGCCTTGCCCTGCTTATTGACACGGACATTCATACCTGTCAGGTTGATGTTCTCCTCATTGAAGATCTTCGACAGCGAGAACACCAGTCCCTTACTGTCGTTCGCGTAGATGTTAATCTCCGTCATATACATCTTCTGATTCTGCAGCAGATCTTCAGACCATTCCGCCTCAATCAGACGTTTCCGGTCAAATTCATCCATGCAGAGGACATTTACGCAATCGGTACGATGAATGGATACTCCACGTCCACGCGTGATGTAACCGACGATCTCATCACCCGGTACTGGAGCACAGCAGCGTGAAAAACGCACTGCAACATCGTCCATACCTTTGACCACAATACCACCCTTGGCATGCTTGTGACTTTCGCCTCTGCCTGGTGTGTTGATCTTGTCGACAATCTGTTCCTCTGTGATCTTCTTCGCTTCTTCTTTTTTGTATTCTTCCTGCAGACGGTTGACAACCTGTCCTTCCTTCAGTCCGCCATGTCCGATTGATGCAAGCACGGCATCCCATGTCAGGAAGTTGTATTTCTTCATTACCTTTTCCTGCAGTTCCGGCTGCAAAAGGTTCGATAACACGATACCCTTTGTCTTACAGTATGCCGCCATCGCATCTTTACCACGCTGGATATTATCTGTCTTGTTCTCCTGCCGGAACCACTGGTTAATCTTCGTCTTTGCCTGTGAACTCTTTACCACAGACAGCCAGTCCATACTTGGACCTTTGGAGTTCTGCGATGTGATAATCTCAACACGATCACCATTATGAAGCTCTGTCTCAATCGGCACCTGCCGTCCATTGACACGCGCACCAATCAGCTTGTTTCCGACCGCCGTATGAATGCTGTAGGCAAAATCAATTGGTGTAGAACCAGCCGGAAGATTCTTGACATCGCCCGCTGGTGTAAATACATACACCTGATCTGAAAACAGATCCAAATCTGTCTTGATGGCGTTCATGAATTCCTTGTTATCTGTCGTATCGGTCTGCCATTCCAGAATCTGTCTGAGCCAGCTTAACTTCTGCTCTTCGTTATCGTTCTTGCCACTGCCGCCTTCTTTGTATTTCCAATGTGCAGCAATACCATATTCCGCGGTACGGTGCATCTCGTAGGTTCGAATCTGAATCTCGAACGGACGACCACCCGGTCCAATCAATGTCGTGTGGAGAGACTGGTACATGTTCTCTTTCGGCATTGCGATATAATCTTTGAAACGTCCCGGAATTGGCTTGTATTTCTCATGAATAATTCCGAGTGCCGCATAACAATCCCGTACCGTATCGACCTTGATACGAATTGCATGAATATCGTAAATCTGGTCGAGCGTCTTGTTCTGCGTGATCATTTTCTTATAGATGGAGAACAGATGCTTGACACGTCCGTCTACCTCTGCCTCGATGCCAGCTTCCTTCATATACTGCTTAACCTGTTCTACCATCTGTACGATGAAATCCTCGCTCGCATTCAGTCGTGTAGTGATCTCTTCCTTTAAGTTCTTGTATACCTCTGGATAGAGATACTGCATGGAGAGGTCATCGAGTTCGACCTTGATCTTGGAAATACCAAGACGGTGTGCGAGCGGTGCGTAAATATCCATCGTCTCACGCGACTTTTCGATCTGCTTTGCCGGTGACTGGTACTGCATTGTACGCAGATTGTGCAGACGGTCGGCAAGCTTGATCAGGATGACACGGATATCCTTCGCCATCGCAAGGAACATCTTACGCAGGTTCTCTGCCTGAACCTCGATCTTATCCTGTGACAGATCGAGCTGTGTCAGCTTCGTAACGCCATCGACAAGCAGTGCTACCTCTTCGGAGAACTCCTTTGCAATCTCCTCCCGCGTCATAACCGTATCCTCTACAACATCATGCAGGATTCCTGCTACGATCGTCTCTTTATCAAGTTCCAGTTCTGCCAGAATGATTGCCACGCAAAGCGGGTGAATAATATATGGTTCCCCAGACTTTCGCTTCTGACCTTCGTGCGCTTTGCTTGCAATCTTATACGCCTTCTCGATCTCCGACAGATCCGTCGTCGGACGATACGCGCGAATGGTAGCAATCAATTTTTTATACAATTCCTCCGGCGGCGTAAAATCCTCCGGTTTACTGATTTCTTTTTTCAGTGTATCATGTGGTATCTTATAGGTTGTATCCGCCATAAAAATCACTCACCTTCGTACTGTACAACAGATGCTACATCGTAGCCCTCCAGCAATTTTCTTCCTCCAAGATCGGTCAGCTCGATCAAGAAGATCATCTTTACTACCTCACCGCCCAGCTCTTCGACGAGCTTGGCTGCTGCCTGAATCGTACCGCCTGTCGCGATCAGATCATCGACCAGTACAACCTTGTCGCCCGGCTTGATCGCATCCTTATGGATCTCGATCGTTGCAGAACCGTACTCCAGATCGTAGCTCATCTCGACTGTCTCACGTGGCAGCTTTCCTTTCTTACGAACCGGGATAAATCCCTTCTTGTTCATATAGGCAAGTGGTGCGCCAAAGATAAATCCTCTCGACTCTGTACCTGCGATCAGATCATAGTCCACTCCATCTAACAGCTTGTTCAGCTCATCAATTGCCAGTGCATACCCTTCCGGGCTTTCCAGTACACTTGTCACATCTCGGAATATAATCCCCTTACTTGGGAAATCCGGAATACTGATGATATAATCCTTTACACTCTTCATTTGCGCTCCTCCTACCTTCACGTATGCTCTATTTTGATGTTTCATAATATACGCTTTTCCGGATTGATACCGGCTCCATCTGAATCGAAACAGTTCCATTGAATTCGTTCTTCTTCATATGATACAGAATATCAATCAGTGCATGGTTTTGTAAACCCTTCAATATTTTATCACATTCTTTGTCTCCAAACCACACTTTTATGTTATCCAATAGCTCTTTTCCACGAAATACCATGCCGTTTATGCGCGTGCCATTGCCATCGACAAACGTGCAACGTGCGTATTGCCCTTCATTTCCAACCATTTTGATCGATCGGATACCCATTTTCACGATACCGAACAATGGTCTTACATTGGCAGTTCCGTATGGTTCCAGCTTTGCAAGCTCCTCATAGAGGGGCAATGTCAGCTGCTTGATGGCACAGGATTCATCCACATACAGCTTCTCGACGAGATCTGCGTCTGTCAGATTGCAATCCCGGTTTAACGCTTCGCGTAACGGTTCGAGTGCTTCGCGCGTAATCGTAAAGCCCGCCGCCATCGGGTGTCCGCCAACCTTCACAAACAACTCTTTATGTTCACAGAGCTTATCAAACATATTATACGTCTCAATCGAACGCCCGGAGCCTTTCAGTCCATGTCCATTTTCCGCATCGGTAAAAACAAGCGTCGGACGGTAAAATGCTTCCTTCAGCTTGCTCGCGATCAGTCCCGCGATGCTCTCATGAATCCCCGGCATATACAGGACGATAACCTTATCATCCCCGATTTTCTTTTCTTTCACACCATCTTCGGTCGGAATCATGCGAATATCCTTTCGCACCCAGTCCGTTGCCGCCCGCACACCGCGGTCGGTCATCTCCTTCCGCAGTTCGTTGAGCTTCGACATATCCTGTGCCAGGCTTTCCGCCCGCGCCGGATCATCGGTCAGCAGCAGCTCCACGCCCTCTTTCGCACTTTCCAGTCGTCCGGTCGAGTTCAGACTCGGGCCAATCCGGAAGCTCAAATGATGCACCTCGATTGGCTTTCCATCAAGACCTAACGCTTTCTTCAACGCATTGATTCCAAGATTCGTACTGTTCGTAAGTCTCCGCAGTCCACGCTTGACAAAGATCCGGTTCTCATCTGTGAGCGGCATGATATCACACACCGTACCAAGCGCTAAGATATCCATATAGGCATCTTCGTCTTCCCACGGAAGCTCCGTCACCCGGTATAAATGCCGGATGAATTTGTACGCCACACCAGCGCCGCATAAGTCCTTGTAGGGATATGCGCAATCCGGGCGGTGCGGATCGATCACGGCATCCGCGTTCACATACAGATAATTTTTTTCTCCGTTTTCCGTCACCTCGCACGGCACCTCATGATGATCCGTAACGATCACCGTCATTCCAAGTTCTTTCGCCCGGGTGACTGCGGTCTCCGCCGCAATTCCATTGTCACAGGTGATAATCGTATCCACGCCATCGGCGTATGCCGCTTCCACCAGCCGTACATTCATCCCATACCCATCCATGATCCGGTGTGGGATATCATAAGAGACATCTGCCCCTGCCTTTTGCAGCCCTTGATACAGAATATAATTCGATGTGATGCCATCTACATCGTAATCGGAGATAATACGGATTTTCTTTCCTGCCCGAATCTTTTCTTTCATAATCTGGCAGCCCTTGTCCATGTCCTTCATTAACGCTGGATCATGAGTGTATGCAAGATCATCACTCAGATAACACGCAACCGCATCTGGCTCCGTGATCTCCCGGTTCACGATGATATGCGCCAATATCGGGCTGATCGAGAACCGCTCTGCCAGTGCGCGGATATCTGCGGCTGGCTGTTTCACCCGCCATTCTTCTTTTTTGTACTCCGACATATCTGTGTTCCTCTCTTCTTCACTTAAAAATGGGGCTGCCGAAACAGCCCCACCTTATTTTACTTATGCATTTTTCTTGGAGAATTTCTTCTTCATTGTATACCAGAGTGGTCCGGTGATACATACAGATGAATAAGCACCACACACGATACCAAGCATCAATGTGAATGTAAATTCTTTCAGAGAAGTTACGCCCATCACGAACAATACAAATACCATGATAAAGGTTGTCAGGGATGTATAAATTGTTCTTGTAAATGTCTGTCCGATACTCTTGTTGACAAGCTCTTCCAGACTTTCTTTACTATCCTGTGTCCGCATATTCTCACGAATACGGTCGAAGATAATGATTGTCGCGTTGATCGAGTAACCTACGATTGTCAGCATACACGCAATAAATGTATTACCAACGGACAGTGTTCCGATGGAGTATGCCGCAAATACAACCAATACATCATGTACAAGAGCAAGCACCGCACTGACACCAAACTTCACGTCAGAGAACCGGAACGCAATGTACAGAAGCATCAATACAGAAGATACTGCAATCGCTACGATCGCATCTTTCTTCATCTCACCACTGATGGTAGAACTGATACTCTGGTTGTCCACTTCTGTTGCCTTAAACTGTGATTTCAACAGGTCGTCAATCTTTGCACTCTGCTCTTCTGTAAGCTCGGATGTCTTGAAGATAACCTGATTGTTTCCTTCTACTGTCTGAATCTGAATCGTTCCAGCATCAATACCCGCTGTTTCTGCTATCACTGGTGCAACCTCAGACTCTGCACGCTCCAGTGTATATACATCGTCCTCTGCAAAAGTAGCAGTTGTTGATGTACCACCGGTAAACTCCAGACTGTAATTTAATGACTTGCCAATTCTTGAATGGTTTACACCGAGGAACGCAAGTCCTGCAATGATCACGATCAAAGAAGCAACACCACAAATCTTGAAGTTCTTTACATATCCGTGAATCTTTGGCTCCTTTGCCTTACCATACATCTTTGGATTCTGTACGCCAAGCTCTAAGAACGAATTCAAAAGCATCTTTGTCACAAACAATGCGGTAAACATAGAAAGGACAATACCAAGCATCAATGTAACCGCGAATCCCTTGATACTACCAGAGCCAAGGATCATCAAAACAACGGTTGCAATCAAAGTTGTAATATTACCATCCAAAATCGCGGAAAGCGCTTTGGAGAAACCTGCCTTCACTGCCGCACGCACACCGCTGCCTGCAGAGATCTCCTCACGGATACGTGTGAAAATGATGACATTCGCATCCACTGCCATACCGATTGACAGGATAATACCTGCAATACCAGGAAGTGTCAGTGTGATGTGTCGGATGCTCAGAATCAAAAGCATCAATACAACATAACCTGTCAGTGCTAAGCTGGCAATAAATCCTGGGAAACGATACAGTACAATCATCAGGATACATACCAAGCCAAAACCGATCGCACCGGCGATCAAGCTTGTTGATACTGCTTTCTGACCAAGCTTTGCACCAACGATATTATACTGAATCTGCTTCAACTCCAGAGGCAGCGCACCAATCTTAATTGTTGATGCAAGGCTTTCTGCCTCATCATAGCTGGAAATCTTATTGATAACTGCATTACCATCTGTGATTGCACTCTGTACAGTTGGAGCACTTGCAACGGCTCCATCATAGATGATATAGATTGGCTTTCCAATATTGGCTGCAGTTGCAGTTGCAAACTTCTGCGCACCTTCATCTGTAAACTGAAGCTGTACAACATAATCCTTCACTGTACCACTGTCGTCCACACCTGCCTGTGCGTTCTTGATATCAGAACCTGTCAGAACTGCTTCGTATGCATCGTTCGTACCATTGTTCTGATTCTGCTGCCAGATTGTATAGTTCTCGGAATCAAGGAACAGAAGCTGTCCCGGCTGACCGAGTTCATCCAATACGTCATGCGCATCTACCTTCTCTGTGTTTAACGGAATCTCAACCGTGATACGGTCATTTCCTTCCTGATACACTTCACCTTCTGAACTGTACGCATCGACTCTTCGCTGCAGCTTATCCACAGTTGCTTTAATCTCGTCGCTTGTCGGCTTCTCATCCTGAATCTCATAGGTTACGGACAAACCGCCCTGCAGATCCAGTCCCAACGGAACATTCGCAGTTTTACCGGATTCATTCTGTCCTACACCAGCGATTGCCATATAGATACCGCCAGCCAGAAGCAGGAAGAAAATAATCAGATTGATGACTGCTTTTCTTTTTGTTTTCTTCATCTTTTTGTCTCTCCTTCATTTATTTTACTCTGCCGCTTCGTCTTCTTCGTCATCCGCCAGAGCTGCTTTCATCATAATGGCACATTCGACACGTTTCCGCTGCAATTCACAACCCACATCGTATGCGTCTAATATATTGCCATGGAACTGATACGAATTCGCTGCACAGCCGCCACTGCAATAAAATCTTGCGAAGCAATCCTTGCATTTGTCCTTGGCATAGACATTGCAAAGCTTGAATTCTTCCACGATATCGTTTCGTTCTACACCATGGAATACATCACCCAGTTTGAACTCATCGTGTCCAACAAACTGATGACACGGATACAGATCTCCAGTTGGTGTCACTGCCAGATACTCCGTACCGGAACCACATCCAGACAGACGCTTGTACACACACGGACCACCATTTAAGTCGAGCTTGTAATGGAAGAATGTCACTGGTTTTCCTTCCTTCTGCCGGCGGATCAGATCAACTGCCAGCTTGTCATACTGCTCGAAAATCGTTGGTAAATCTTCCTCGCGGATCGCATAATCATTCTCATCTGGTGTGACAACCGGCTCAATGGAAATCTCCTTGAATCCAAGCTCGGTCATCAATTCAAAATCCTTCGTAAAGTCCAGATTGTTTCTCGTAAATGTACCGCGCACATAATAGCTCTTATCGCCGCGCTTCTCCACGAACTTCTGGAACTTCGGCACAATAATGTCATAGCTTCCCTTTCCATTTCTGGTTGGCCGCATCATGTCATTAATCTCTTTTCTGCCGTCGAGACTCAATACAACGTTTGAAATCTCTCTGTTGCAGAAATCAATGACTTCATCATTTAACAGCATACCATTTGTCGTCAGGGTGAAACGGAAGTTCTTATTTGCCGCCTTCTCCTTGCTTCGTCCATATGCTACGATTTCCTTCACCACATCAAAGTTCATCAACGGCTCACCGCCGAAGAAATCAACTTCAAGGTTTACACGGTTTCCGGAATTCTCTATCAAAAAGTCAATCGCCTGCTTGCCAACTTCCAGACTCATAAGTTCCCGTTTCTGACCATGATATTCTCCCTCATCTGCGAAACAATACTTGCAGGCAAGGTTACAATCATGTGCAATATGTAAGCAAAGCGCCTTGACTACGGTCTTTCTCTTCTTAAAATCGATAATGACATCCTTGAACACATCTTCCGTGAATAACAGTTCCTTTTCTTCTAACTCGGAAATGTCGGAATACGCATCCTTGATATCTTCCTTACTATAGGTATCTCCATACTTCTCTAAAATTGCCTGTTCAATCTCTTCGAATTTCTTATCCTTGTACATCGCAATCATATCATATACAAGGTCATCCACTACATGTACGGAGCCGCTGCACACATCAAGCACGATATTATACCCATTGTTCTTGTACTGGTGTACCACTTTCTTAGTCACTCCTATTTCTCTTATTCATTAAGGAAAGGGGACATCGCAGGATATCCCCTTTTCTTGTGCGAAGTGTATGTATTACACTTTCTTTATCTGTAATTAGTTGTTCTCGCAGCTCTGGTTACCAACTGTACAGCTTGTCTTACATGCTGACTGGCAAGATGTCTGGCATTCGCCGCAACCACCCTTAACTACAGTGCTCTTCATTGTCTTTTCTGTCAAAGTTTTGATTCTCTTCATCTTTATCGCCTCCTACTAGCATTATTAATGGATATTTTATCACATGTCCTGTCATTTGTCATCATTATTTTTTTACATTCTACTTGTAAATACGCATTTCTGCCATGTTTTATGACAGAAATGCACCGATTGCCCCTCCACCGAGGCAGATCAATGTATTAAGCAACCCGGATTGTATGATTCCCTGTGCATTTCCACGCACGATCAAAGATAACACAAGCAGGAGCACCGCATAGAACAATCCGAGCAACACGCCCCACAACAACCGCTTTACTTCCATGCATTTACCGATGAAGAATCCGCCGATGGCACTCGACAGCAGATAGATAAACACAACACCCAGTTCTACAACATTCTCACTCAATCCCAGCTTATACAATGCAAATGCCAGAATTAAAAGCAAAAGCCCGGTCACAATGTACGCTGCAACCAGTGCCTTTAAAACACAAAACGCAACCCGTTTTTCCATATAGACTCCCATTCGTCCGGTGTGGCAGACCGCCGTACCCACTTGCTTTGGTTATATATATGAAAAATGAGTTGCGTTTATTACTTTCTATTTCACTTATTTACGCTTTCGCACTGTTTTTTTTCTTTGGTTCCTCCACGAGTTCCCCCGCCTTCTTCAAGGCAAGCTTCGTGATGACCGGTCCGATCAGCTCATAGATTACGACACCACACAACACGATTGTCTGGATCTGTGCGGCATACTGCGGCAGAGATTTTCCGGCAGAGGTTGCAAGTCCGATGGCAACACCCTCCTGTGGCACCAGAGTCAGGCCCAGCCATTTCTGCACGATCTTCGGTGCCTTGGATATCTTCGCACCAAATGCCGCGCCAAGTGATTTTCCGACGATTCGGCCTACGACATACACTGCACCCACAACGCCAACAGATACAATAACCGTCACATCCAGAGACGCACCCGACAAGATAAAAAACATCATATAGATCGGTGGCGTAATACGTTCCAGCGGTTCATAAATCTTATCACTCTGTTTTGAGATATTGGCAAATATTGTGCTTAACATCATACAGGCAAGCAACGAAGAAAATCCAACCATATCCGAGATACCGACACACAGGCAGATCATCATGATTGTGATTGCAAGCCGGTTTCCACGTCCGGTATAAACTTTTACAAGCAGCGTCATGATCACGCCAAGTACTGCACCAAACAACAGGCCGCCAAAAATCTCAATACACGGAGCAATCAAAAGCTTACCCACCGGTGCGCTTCCGCTCGAACTTATAACATTGGCAACTGCCATGGAAAGTCCATACGCAACAAGTGCTACTGCGTCGTCCAGTGCAACAACCGGAAGCAGTGTATTCGTGACCGGTCCTTTCGTCTTATACTGCTTCACAATCATCATTGTGGATGCTGCAGCTGTTGCAGATGCAATCGCACCAAGTGCAAGTGCAAAACTGACATCATATCCAAGCAGCAGCAAAATAGTATCTACTACAAATACAGCCCCCATGCCCTCTGTGATTCCGATGACAATCGGTGCTTTTCCGACCTTTTTAAGGAATGACATCTTAAACTCTGCGCCAATTGAAAATGCGATACAGCCAAGAGCAAGCTCTGTAACCAAATCCATATGATCAATCAGTTCTTCACTCAGAAGCTTCAGACAGTTTGGACCGATTAAAAGTCCAATCACCAGGTATCCGGTTACGTTCGGGAGTCGCATCTGTTTGACAATCTTACCCGCAATCAATGCTGCCAGCAGCATGATTCCCAAATACGTTAATATATTCAAATCCATGATTACGCACCCAAGCCTTCCACAAATGATACCGGAAGTGCAAACATAATTCCGGTGTTCGGCTTGTCCAGTCCGATCACATCGTTGATCGTCTTGCGTGCCTTCTTCATTTCTTCATCATCTACGACAAAGAACATCATCTTTACCACTTCATGATCGTCATCATCCGCAAGGATGGAACGAAGCATTCCAAAGATCGGAAGGTCATCCATCTTCTCGACAACACTCGCCATACCGGTACCATCAACGATCGTACCTCCATGAATCCCTTCTTCTACCAGTTCCTTACAGATCTCGCTTACCAGATCCTCATGTTTCAAAATAACAACCAGCAAATTCATGTTACTCATTTTTCTGTCCTCCATATTATTCTCGTATCGAACAAGATATATTTTATTCCAAAGATGTATGTAGATATGATTCTACACAGACACGCTCTCGCTCGGTTCAGCACGCAATGGTACTAAACTCACTACGTTCGTTAAGTGCCAGCGTGCTTCAACGGTCTGTCTTAGAATCATATCTACATACATCTTCCATCTACATAGTAGTCTTGTTCGACACTATATTAACTCCTTCAGACGGTCGATGCGTCCGAATTCATATACTTTCTTAGCGTATTGTTTCGTGGTGTCGTTCGGCTCGATCAGATCGATCACCATAACCGGATACATGCCGGCACGCCCCGCCGATACGATTCCGTTGATGGAATCCTCCACGGCGATTGCCTCCTCCGGTCTTACATCCAGCATCTCACACGCTTTCAGGTAAATATCCGGTGCAGGCTTACCATGTGCAACCGTATCTCCGAACACCAGCTCATCAAAATACCGGTCAATATGATGCGCCTTCAGATATCCCGTGGCACGTTCACGCACCGTAGAAGTTGCAAGTCCAACCTTAACACCTTTTTCTTTCAGATATTTTAATGTATCTGCGACGCCCGGCTTTAGTTCCACACCGTGTGCCCGGATATGCGCGTCCAGCTTGTTCACGACCGCTTCCCGAAAATCAAAATAATCAATTCCCATACCGACGACATCTTCAAAGCTCTTCTTGTTTGTGTACTTCGTGCCACCCGCGATACGCTCGCAGGCAACGACCATCACATCATCCGGGATTCCCAGCTTCTTGCCTTCCTCTAACTGAAATCTCCTGTATAATTTTTCCGTGTCCGTAATGACACCATCCATATCAAATACAACTGCCCGAAACATCTTCTTTATTCCTCCACGCAGACAACGATTGCAGAATAATTATCCGTCTTTGTCATGTCTGCCCGCTTCAGCACGTATTTTCCCATTGCATCTAACCAAGCCTGTGCAGAGGACGCTTCCTTGTATGTGGCAAGCATCTCTTCCTCATAGACATACTCCCAGAAACCATCCGTCATCAACACAAACGCCTGTGTCTCTCCGCGCTCCACAACCGCACTTATATCATACGTTTTCGTCCCCCACTGTGCGCCCATCGCACGCAGCAGCTTGTTCCGATCCTCGTGCGTACGGATCTCGGATTCCCTGATCTCTCCGGTATCGCATAGAATCTGTACTAAGCTATGGTCACGCGTTCTCTGATATTTTGTTCCATTCTCGTAAATCCGATACAACCGGCTGTCCCCGATATGCGCCCACTGTATCAGGTCCGGTGTGATTACAAGCACAACTGCCGTTGTCTTCATGGAGTTGCACAGCTCCCGCCGCACCTGTTCTTCCAGTAATTCTTTTTGTGCCTGTTCCAATGCATCCTTGAAAAATCCGGCATAGTAGCCCTGTTTTTCAAATCCCTTTGCTATGCTTTCTGCGACCAGCTCCGATGCTATTTCCCCGCAGGCATGCCCGCCAAGTCCATCACACAAGATCAGGCAGAGCTGTTCTTCGTATGTTGCTTTCCGTATGTAATCCTCGTTGTGATCTCTTCCCCCTTGCTTTGTCAGCATCGCAACGTCTACCATGCGCCAACCTCCTACCAATTTTCCCTGTTACCGTTTTCGCTTTTCTGATTATAATATGCCCAGCGGTAGTTTGCAAGCAAAACAGGAGCATGTTTCCATGCTCCTGCCTGTGTAACCTGGTTTTATCTCCGGTTAATTATTCTTTTTCTTCTTTGCTGCCAGAATAATTGCAATTCCACCGCCAAGCACTGCAAGAACGCCAACACCAATCAATACATACAGAAGTACATGACTCTTCTCTCCATATGTAAAGCTGATCGTCTGTTCTGCTTCATTTCCGGCATCATCATGTGCCTTCATTGTAAGCTTATAGTCGCCCTTTTCCGTAACTGTAATCGCTGCAGCATTGTCCTTGATCTCAACTGGAGAACCATTGAGCGTTACCTCATCCAGAGTATCCTCATCCAACTGAAGGGATACGTTGATGTCGTACTGCTCGTTCTTGATCTCTCCATCTTCTACACCCGTTACAATAAAGGTTGGTGCCTTTGTATCCAGATTGAAGTTTACTGTTTTCTCAGTTGCATTTCCAAGTTCATCTTCGGCTGTAATCTTCATCTCATATGCGCCGTCCTCGACTTCGGATGTTCCGTCATACTCGCTACCATTCAAGTACATATGTGCATCGCAGACAGTCAGGTCATAGATAATGTCGTTCAGATCGTAATCCCATGCAAAGGATGTCAGAGTTCCTTCATATGCGCTCATGACCTTTGGATCAATCACTGGTTTTGTCTTATCAATCGTGAAGGAAACCTCCTGTGTATCCTCATTACCTGCGGCATCCTTACAGTTTATCTGAATCTTATAAATACCATCCTCTGTAAATGTGTTTCGGATCAGCGTCGTTGCTGCTGTCGGATTATATCCGGTAATCTGCAGATCCTCTGTTTTTTCCTTATAAGATGTTGGATCAAGATATGTTCTTGTTGCCTGAATCGTTACAGACTTTGTCAGATAGAAGTCCTCCTCGATCTGTGCCTGGAACTCTACCTGCTTTGTTGTCTTGTCGTTATTTGACACGCCACTCAGCGTAATGATTGGCTTGCCTGTATCAATTCTTACCGTATAGCTGGTTGCCTCTGCGGTATGTCCAGCACGGTCTTTACCGGTAAATGTTACCTGATACTCACCTGTCTCACTAAGTGTCTCTGTCATCGTTGTCACACGTGCAGTTGGCTTGAAGTCGATGGTCTTGTAAGCGGCTTCTGCCACACTGTCGTTTGCTTTTCTTGTGATCGTGATCGTACCAGATGCATCCCACCAGAATGCCTCTGTCATACTAAATGTCAGGGTTGTTCCTGCGTTCAGTGTCGAACCGGAAGCAGTTCCTGTAATCTGCAGTTCTGGTGCTGTCTTATCAACACGGAACTGTACATTTCTTTCTGCACTTCGGTTTCCTGCCTTGTCCACAGAATATACCTTTACCTGATAATCAGCCTCATCTGTATAGCCAAATACCCGGTTGTCTGTCTTCAATACATCCGCGGTTACCGGAAGCTGATCCGGTACTGTCTTAATCAACTGGTAATTGAAATCATGTACGTCTTCGTTTGCATCGCTTACAGAGAAAGCAACCGTTGCATCGGAAGTCAGATCAACAACCCCCATATTCTCAGAGTAAACCATACCTCCATTGATTACTGCAGCAATATTCGGTGCCTCTGTATCCTTGATAAATACAACCTGCTTTTCAACTGCATTGTTGCCTGCATTATCCTGTGCATTGATCTTGATTACATGTGCACCAATACCGGTTGAAACATAGCTTGCCCGGTACTTGTTAGATGTACCGATTCGCTGCCATGTTACATTTACCACGTTGTTATTATCTGTTACTCTTACTCCGGAAGCTGAGATATTCTCATCCTCATAAGTAAGCTCTACCGTTACATTAGAACGATAGAAGTAATCGCAAACGGTTCCATCGAAGTTCTTTCCTGGCTGCTTGCCAGCAGTTGTACCCCCGGAAATCTTTGCTGTGACAACCGGGATTGTGTTATCCACGCGGAACTTCATCGTCTTGGAATCAATGTTTCCTGCCTTGTCTGACACATTGACTGTCACGGTGTAGTCACCATCCGCGGCTTTCTTGCCGATCAGGTTATTCAATGTGAAGCTGTTTTCCTGGCTGACATTTACCAGTTCCTTTGCTCCACTCAGATTTGTTGTCACATCGGTGTCTGGTCCCTTCACTGTGATCGTCGCCTGATTGATTGTCAGATTATCCGATACCGTTGTCTTGATCAGTACCTCGCCATCCAATGGCTGTGTAATGTTTGTCTTTCCATTGACTGTCAATTCCGCCTTAGGATTTGTCTTATCGACCTTGATCTTATACAGATTGTTTGGAAGCAGGTTCTCACTTGCATCCTGTGCATTAAACACAAGAGATGTACCTGTAATTCCTGCTGACTCCGGAATCGCAATCGTTCCGTTCACAGAAGTCTGTGTTCCATTCAATGCGATTTCCTTGTCTGTTACATTTGCCTTGCTTCCTGCCAGAGAATAACCGGCATTTGCAAGTGGTGATTCCACGCCATTATCACCAGAAGTAATCGTATAGTTGATTGTATATTCCTTATACCATGTGCTGTCGTTTGCCACATTCACCGATACAGTTGGATTGGTACGGTCATATAAAATTGTACCAAGCGTTTTAGATGCATCCTGTGGGTAACGAATCTTCTGTGCATTTCCATCTATCACATTCAGATACATACTATCCAGCTGTGCATTTATATTCGTCTTAGCAGGCAATTCAAATTTCACCGTTGTGCTGTAACGATGACTGTTTGTATCTTGTTGATTTGCAGAGGCAGCTACATCCTTTGTCTGGTCATTCGTACCGCCTGCAATCAGTTCAAACTTCTGAATGACATATGCAGAGCTTGCTGTCACTTCCAGCTGATATTTTTCATTTGTATTCTTTCCTGCTAGAACATCGCTTGTTACATCGTTTCCAGCTGCATCTATAATCACACAGTTATCTACGCGCAGGGTATCATCAATCTTTGTAACTCCACGAAGTGTCAGAGAATCTGATACATTTCCGGCTACATCCGATGCTGTAACCGCAACGAAATATGAGATATCTACCTTCAACTGATCAGATGGAATATTATATACATATGTATTTCCCGTAGTATAAGTAAACTTGTCCGTTGGTGTTACATACACATCCTGTACACCACTTTCTCCAGTTGCATCTGCAACAGTAACCACATACCGGTAAATCGTATTTAGTTCTGTCACGATACTATCTAAATCTCCAGCTGCAGAACCAACCTCTACCCATGTTGTTCCGTTATCTATACTTTTTTCAAGTTTTGGATTACTGATCACTGGTGCTTTTGCGTCGTATGAAATATTCTTAATCTGCTTTGTGCCGGTAATCGTAATCTCCGAATCACCAGCATATGCCTTTACCTCTAATGCATTTAACAGCTCTGAAACTTCCAAATCTGTTGGAATTGAAATATTCGCTGTAACTGTGTATACACGTGTTGTACTAGGTTCCGAACATACGACCTCGTCTGCATTAAATTCTTTCGTACCATCAGAAAGTTTAACATTTGTAATTTTCTTATTTGAATCTAATGTTACCTTAATCTGCTTCTTTGCAGCCAAGTGTGAAAGTATCTTGCCCTCTGTTAAACCATCCCAGCTATCATCATCTACAAATGTAACACCGGTTACCTTTGTTCCCTCTGTCGCCTGCTGGATCTTGATTGGACACTTATAATCTTTAGAATTTCCCTTGTTGTCAACTGCAGTTACAGTTACAACATCTCCGGTTGCCTGCTCCTTTGTAAGTTCGATTGTATATACATTTGAACCAGAAGCTGGAGATGTCACGGTCAAAGATGTACCATTTAATGTAGCTGTTACATTCTTAATTCCAGATGTATCTTCGCCATCCTTTGTTGGATCTTCAACGGTAACTGCATACTTGTATTTGTCGCCCACGCCATAATAAACACTATTTTCATCTATAAACCTATTCTGTATCGTTGCATAAGCAGAAGTCTCTTCATCCAGATAAGATACAGCCGAAGCCTCACAGCTAATATTTGGTGCTTGTGTATCGTTACTCATATGAGTCGAGCCAAGTTCGATGTACTCCAACACTTGTGCAGGTGTCTCATTGGATACCAGCGCCGCATATGCATAAACCTGTTTTCCACGGTTGTTCTCAGTAGTACTGATTGTATCTCCAATAAATGTATAACTGTTTATATCCTTTTTTTCAGACTCATCTGCTGCTGATCCAATTTTTACATAATATTTTACTGTCGCGCCCTCAATAGAAGCTACTGTGGTTGGAGCCTTTAATGTTGCTTCACTGACATATGAATCCGATGTCAGACTTATGCTTCCAGCATACAGTCCGGCACCTGTTGTAAATGCAGAATCCACAAAATTAACAGTAAGAACATACTGTAATTGCCAATCTGCCGCACTGTCTATTCTTGCATAAATTGCAATTTTTCGATCTTCAGTAATTGCATTAGCTGCTAAATCATTCTCAACATTTTCTGTTAAAGGAAATAAATTTTCGCCAGCAGAAAGTGTTGACTGTATTTGCTTATCCAAGGTCATAAATCCGGCACCTAACGCAACCGCATCACCACCATCTGTCTTGCATTCTGGTAATTGTAACTTACCTACCTTCTGCGCATCCTTGATCAAAGTTACGCTTTTCTCATATGTCTCACCAGTATGCGGAACCACTACACCAGTATCATCCACTTCAATACTCAACCCATTCGGTTCTTCCGACACAATCTGTAGATTGCCAGTTTTTACTCCAGTTGTACTTCCCCCTTCTGCTTTCGCGCCATTCTTATCACCGACATGGTTTGCAAATGGTACAATCAGCAGAGCAAAGACAACCCATAATGCTATGAGCTTCTTTACCGGGTGTTTTGAATTGTTTGATTTTGTTTCTTTTCTTTTCATCCTTTTTTCACCTACCCGACTCTATACTTTCATCTGAATGAACAACTACTATATTGTAAATTACTTTTACCTTCTTCGCTAATGTTCCGGTTGTCAGCACGCTTGTACCTTCCTCGTCATCATCTGCACGTAAAACATCAGTTGCATCACTGTCGTCATCGTCGGCACGCAATACATCGGTTGCATCACTGTCATCATCGTCCATCCGCAGAACGTCGGTTGCATCCTCATCGTCTGCATCGTCTCCCCGAAGTACATCGGTTGCTCCGTCATCTCCTTCGTCATTCCGAAGTACATCCGTTGCCCCGTCATCGCCTTCGTCATTTCGAAGTACATCCGTTGCTCCGTCATCTCCTTCGTCGTTTCGAAGTACATCCGTTGCTCCGTCATCTCCTGCCGATGTATCCCGAAGCACATCTGTTGCCTCATCATCCGCACCTGAACCGAGTACTTCTGTCTCGCCATCATCCGGTGTATCATAATCATTGATGCCCGGACGAAGGATGTCGGTCTCTTCAAACTTCTTTTCTTTCTCCTTTGATTTCTCCAACAGTTCGGTGGAATCGTTACCATTAGCCTTACGATCCTCCCGCGTAGAAACCGCTTCTTTCGCAGTGATCTTTCCACTTCCCATGTTGTAGTATTTTTCCTGTTCTTTCTTCGCTACGCTGCCCGGACTCGCTGTACCATCCTGCATTTCTTTCATTGCCTTTTTCGCAGCACTTCCGGTCAATTCTCCAATTACCTTCGGTATCTTCAATACAATGAATAACACGATCGCCGCAATCAGAAGGAGAATCGCCAGTACCAGGCCGCCATAGAAACATATCTCATATACGTTTTGCATGCTGATCACTCTCCCATCTCTGCTGACTGCGAATCATCGGAATTTGCATCCGGTGCCTGCGTCGCTTCTTCTTCGCTGATATCATAGCTACCGTCCTTCAACATCTGCAACGTATCTTTTCGTTTGTACCATGTTTTGTTGCTGTCGATGCCAAGCACGTTACCACCATCATCAAATACCTGAATCAGCTTCTTTGTCAGATCTGGAATCTTCGTCGTCCAAAGCTTCGGATCCTGCTCCTGTGCCTCACACAGACGATACAGATAATCCAGATGCTCTGCATATACGTTGTCGCTCCACTCGTTCTTTGTACCGAATACCTTTTCTGCGGCTTCGTATATCTTGAGTGCATCATCTGTCTTGCCCTGTGCGTCATAACAACGTGCTTCCGTCATCATCTTATTGTAATAAGACTGGTTATACGCGTTGACAGAGGAACCACCCAGCGAAATGCCCGGATCGCTGTCTACCTTCATCTTCAGGATTCCAATATAGTCTTCACAATAACTGATTGCCATCGAATAATATCCATTGGCAACTGTTTCATTATCTGCATTTTCCTTGGCAAGCTGCTCATAGATCATGATCAGGTTATCGTCGTAACGATAATTCATATCCATAACTGCTTCTTCGTCCAGATCATTGCCTGTGTACTCGTCCAGATCTGCAACCGCCTGTTCCATCACCGTACTTGCCTGTTCTGCGATGCTTGTCTCCGCATCCTTGCTGACGTTTGTACTGTAAATCTCGCCGATAATACGATAGTTTACGAACTTCGTTGCTTCCTGGTTCGTAAAGTTGTTCTCGTTGTAGGTTGCGAAATCATTTACCGCCTGCATCAGCTCTGATGCATCCGACGTACTGTCAGATCGCAGCTCGGAAATGGATTTGTAAAAGCCTGCAAGCTTTCCATATTCCTCGTCCTTCTCGTCAATCATGCCGAAATATTTGGCTGCCTGACTGTAAGAACGCTCTTCCTCAAAATAAGTAAGTGCCAGCTTGTAAAGCACTGCGCTGTTTTTCTCAACACCACCATGTTTACTGCTGATTCGATTGGAAACCAACGTCAACGCATCATCCAGATTCAGCGTAGATTCCGTTCCGGCTTCCTCCGCCTTGTTCGTAGCATCAATGTATGCCTGTATGTACTGTTCGTAAGCTTTTTCCTCCGAGCCGTCCAGTTCGATTGCTTTCTTGAATTCTGCCGTTCCGGCTTCGTAATTCTCTTCCCGGCAGTAGTTCATACCATTTTCGATATACTGGTTGTAGTTGTTCAGCTTGATCCGCTGCATACCGGAATATCCGATTCCGGCTGTGATACCGGATACAACTGCCAATGCCACGGTTGCTGCAAAAAGCCCGAGCTTCTTCTTGTTCTTCTTCCGGTAGCTGTCGTCAAGCTCATCGTAATGCTCCAATGCATACATCAGCTCCGTACAGTTCTGATAACGGTCGTTCGGATCTGCCTGTGTACATTTTAAGATGATCTTCTCCAATCCAGAGGACAACATCGGATTCCACTCGCGGATCGGCTTGATCTCATACGGTGGCTCACATGGGTTCTTTCCTGTTACGATATGGTACAGGGTTGCGCCCAGATTATAGATATCTGTTCTTGCATCTGTATTGTAGATACCACGTCCCTTGGAATCACCGAACTGTTCCGGTGCTGCATAGCCTCTCGTACCAAGTGCGGTTGTATCTGCATTGTTCTCTATTTCGTACTCTTTTGCTGTACCGAAGTCGATCAGCTTTACGCCGCCCTCCGGCTTGATCATGACATTCGAAGGTTTCATATCCCGGTAGATAACCGGTGGATTCATGTTGTGCAGGTAATTCAATGCACTTGCAAGTTGCAAGCCCCACTCTACAACTAACTCCTGTGGCTGCGCGCCTTCCTTCTTCAATCGATCCTGAATCGTATCACCCTCGATATAATCCATAACAACGTAGATTGTTCCATCCTGATTGATGATATCTACGATTCGCGGCAACACCGGATGATCTACGTTCTTCAGAATATTCGCTTCTCGCTCCAATCCCTTAAGCAACGTCTTTGCGGATTTCTTTCCATCATTCTTGATCTCCTTGACCGCCCACTGCTTGTTCAAACGCTTATCACGGGCAAGGTACACGATGGACATACCACCTCGACCAACTTCTGCCAAAATTTCATATTTTCCGTCTAGTACGGTTCCTTCCTTCGTCATGGCAAACCCTCTCTAAATCAAATCGTGCGAACCATTGCTACTGTGATATTATCACGTTCCCCACGGTTCTTTACTAACTCTGTCAGATATATTGCTCCATATTTCATCTTTTCCTCGTCCGTCGCCTCACCCGGTCCGATCTTCTCGATGATTTCCTCCGGTGTGATCACATGACGGAATCCGTCTGAGCAGAGCATATAAACTGCATTTCTTGTTGCAGTTCCCTTTGTAAATTCCGGCTCAACAACCGGCGATGCGCCGACACACTGCAACAGTACGCTTCGTCTCGGATCGATTTTTGCCTGTTCCGGTGTCATACGTCCCGCTGCCAGTTCTCTTGCGATAAATGTCTGGTCGTTTGTCAGTTGCTTCGCTGTCTTTGTAAGCTCATACACGCGGCTGTCGCCCACATGCACAATATAATACTGATCCTTGTACAACAGGATTGCAGATACCGTCGTACCAAGCTGCAAATGATTTTCCTCTCCATATGCGCCCAGCCGGCGATTCTGAATCTGGATAATATCATCCCACTGTGATACAAGATTCTGCTCTGTGAATGTTCCATTTTGGATTTCATCCACCAGCGTGTCATCAAACCATGTACAAAATGCTTCGATTACCTCTTTGCTGGCAACCTCGCCTTTTGCGAGTCCTCCCATGCCATCACACACGATTGCAAATGCAACATTTCCCTCTTTTGTGTTCACAACCTTGATTGCAAGAGAGTCCTGATTCGTTTCTTTTCTTGTACCTACATCGGTGTGATATGTTGCAATGTACTCCATATTACTCTCCTTTTCTCAGAAGGAATGTGAATTCCTCATCTCCCAATCGAACTTCTGTCTTATGCTTCAGAAGCACTTCCTTACCCGGCTGCAACTCTACCCCGTTTACATAGGTATGGTTTGTAGAATTGTTATCCTTAATATAGTTCACGCCATCGCGCTGGATTACAATACAATGCTCCCGGCTGATTGCGCTGTTGTTCTCTATTGCATAATCGGCTTTCGTCTTTGACTTACCGATGATAAATTCTGGTTTTGTAATATTGATGATCTCACCAGTTGATTTACGCACAAAGTGTGGAATCGGGCGTGCACCGCCAAGCTGTCCCATCAGGTTGCCGTTCTGCATCTGTGGCGCCTGTGGTCTTGGCATCTGTCCCATCATCGGCTGCCCCATCATTGGTTGTCCCATCGGAGGACGCTGTCCACCCATCGGTGGTACTGGCTGCCCCATCACCGGCTGTCCGCCCATCGCTGGACGCTGTCCCATTGGTGGCATCTGTGGCTTTGGCATTTCCGGTTTCGGCATCTCTGGCTTTGGTGCCTCCGGTGCTGGTGCCTGTGGCTTTGGCATTTCTGGTTTCGGCATCTCTGGCTTTGGTGCCTCCGGTACCGGTGCCTGTGGCTTTGGCATTTCCGGTTTCGGCATCTCTGGCTTTGGTGCCTCCGGTGCTGGTGCCTGTGGCTTTGGCATTTCCGGCTTCGGCATCTCTGGCTTTGGTGCCTCCGGTGCTGGTGCCTGTGGTTTTGGCATTTCTGGCTTCGGCATCTGCCCCATCGGTGGTATTGGCTGCCCCATTGGCTGTCCGCCCATCGGTGGTACCGGCTGTCCCATTGGCTGTCCGTTCATCGGTGGTACCGGCTGTCCCATCATTGGCTGTCCGCCCATCGGTGGTACTGGCTGTCCCATTGGCTGTCCGTTCATCGGTGGTACCGGCTGTCCCATCATTGGCTGTCCGCCCATCGGTGGTACTGGCTGCCCCATTGGCTGTCTGCCCATCGGTGGTACCGGCTGTCCCATCGCTGGCATACCCTGTGGACGCATGTTGTTCATCACGCCGACACGATTTACTTTTACATTCTGGTTCTGTACTTCCGGAGCTGCGGTTGTATCCGCTTCCTTCTTAAGTCCCTCGTCTCTTGTATAGAAGAGACCAAGTTTCTCCATCTCCGCATCTACAAGCCCCTTTAATTTCATATTGGAATAATGATCCGTATTGATCAAGGTCAGGATTCTTGCTACATAATCATCCTTGTCTGCTTCATCAAAGCGCATATGTGACACAATATTTCGGAAGAAATCCGGGATATCAGACTGTCCCAACGGATCCTGCTTTACAGGAACCATAATGCACTTTACTGCCTTGCTCTCAGGATCTACATAGATATAATTCAGATCGCGTACCAGATAACAGATCTGCACACCTGCTGCACCAATCTCAAATGCACACAACAGTCCCTTCAGGATTGCAAGTACATCTGCCTTCTTCAATGTCTGACGCAGCATCACTTCCAGAGAAGTGTCATGATGCACATAAGAGACAATACTTCTCTTTCCATCCTCGTCCTTGTACTGGAACGGAATAATATTTCCGAGCTGTGCAACCTTGTCTGACACTCTGTCGTCATAGACATCTGCTACTCCAAGCTGATACTCCACCAATGTCATTCCGTTTTGTTTTGTTACATTCAACTCTAACCCCTTCATTTGCTACCTCCTCATGATATAATCATCCTAATTAGCGAATCTTAAATGTAAACTCTTCATCTGCAAGTCTTACGAGAGAATCATGTGTCAGAATTTCTTCTACCCCATCCTCTACACGCTTTCCATTCACATATGTATGATTCGTAGACTTGTTATCTTTGATATAACATACCCCATCTTTTTGAATGATAAATGCATGCTGACGGCTGATCGCTCCATTTCCGCCAACGGTATAGTCCACACCTCTGGTTGCCTTTCCGATCTTGAAGATCGCCTTGTTCAGCATGATACGTTCTTCTGTACTTACACGGATCAGATATGGCAATGCTTTCGGCGAATTGGTTGCTGCAGTCGCTGCACTCACAGCACCAACGGCATCTTTTACAAGCTCTGTTACAGATTTATTCAAAATAGATGTACTCTTTGGCTTCTTGTCCTTTTCATCGTCCTTTTTCTTCTCAATGTTCATGTCATCGTAGATATCCTCGATCACAGGCACCTTGATGTTTTCTGTCTGTCCGCTTGTCGGTTCTTCGTTTTGTACGGTTGTTTCCGGTTCAGCAGACTCTGCTGTCTCAGCTGCTGCTTCTGCCTCAGCTGCCTCCATCTCAGCCTCTGTCTGCTGGATGATTGCCGCACGGTTTACCTTTACCACATTCCGCTTAACCACAGGTGGCTTGTCTAAGAAATGATCCAGATCTTCCAATGTCTGGATATTCTTGGTTGGCTGTGCTGTCGGCTTTGCAGATGGAACTTCTCCAACCAGCTCCTTGATCCGATCCTTGATCAGGTTGATATCGGATTCCTTCTTGTTTGTCTTTAACTGCAGCTTCTCGCCACCATTTGTTGCCCCCTCTGGCTTCACCTGTGACAGGATCTGCTCTGCAGCTAGGGAAACCTCTGGTTTTTCTGCTACTGGTTCCGGCTCTGGTGCTTCCTGCTTTTCCATCACTGGCTCTGGTACCGGTGCTTCCTCGACAGGTGCTGGTGTCTCCTCGACAGCCTCTGTCGGTTCTGCCACCTTCTCCTCTACCGGTGTTTCTTCTTCCTTTACCTGCATGCCAGCTGGAAGGATACTTTCCAGTTCTTCCTCTTCCTTTGCAGGCTCCTCTGCTTCTTCCTCTTCGTCTTCTTCATCGTCGCCGATCTCCGGAAGTGGTGTATCATCCTCTTCCTGCAGGCTATTCATGATGTCGCTGATATTTTCTGCCGGTGCTTCTTCCTCTGCACTTACAACTTCTACACCGTCTGCATCAATGGCTCCAGCCTCCTCGAAGCTGATTCCTTCCTCTTCCATCAACGCCTCTGCAAGTCCGATCAAGCCACGCAGATTGAAGTTATCTCCATTGATATACGTGAGGAGCTTACCAACATAATTCAGATCCTCTTCCACATCGTATTTCATGTTCGCAAGCAGCTGGCGTACAAAGCTCTTGAATTCTACAGAAAGTGCGCCCTTGCTTTCGATTGGCAGGCACAGGAACTGTACTGTCTTCTTCTCAGCATCCACGTAGATAAATCCACGATTCAGCAATACATACGAAAGTGGAATCGCCTGCTCCTTCAAGGAAATCATCTCCTGTGCGACATTCCGCAGGATGAGCAGTACGCTCTCGCAATCATGCTCCTGCGCAATGTACTCCTCCAGAGATGTCTTGCCCGTAATCTGGTAGGTCAGATAATCATAATCGTCATCTTCTTCATAGATAATCTCTATCAGTTCTTCCGGCGCATTGTCCTGACAGTAATCCAAAACATCCTCATCTAACTCACAATCCTCGCCCATTGTGTATGACAGATATTTTTCTTCGCCGATGTTTCGCGCCCTAAAATTAAAAGTTCTCATAACGTCCCTCCTAATACATTATTTATTCCTATTGTGATTCTTCGGTTGTCGATTCCTCGGTGGATGCTTCTCCATCCGGTGTCACGCCGTTTGGTCCACCAATAATCTGTGTATCTATGTGATCTTCATAGTTTTCTGTAAAGATATGTGTACCTGCATCTTCGTCGCCAACATGGTAATACAGGTAATTATGCTCTTCCGGATACAATACTGCCTGGATACATGCCAGTCCCGGATTACAGATCGGACCTACCGGAAGTCCGGCATTCTTATAGGTGTTGTATGGAGAATCCAGTTCCAGATCCTCGTACAGAACCTGACTCTTGTCATACATTCCATCGGTCAATGGATATAAGACAGTCGGACACATCTGCAAAGGCATTTCTGCTTTCAGACGGTTGTTGATAACACCTGCAATCGTCGCACGTTCTGAATCCACCTTTGCCTCACGTTCTACAATGGAAGCTCTCGTCACAAGTTCAAATGCACTGTATCCAAGCTCTGCCGCACGATCCTGCAGTTCCTGTGTATAGTAGTTGTCGAACGTTCTCAACATATAATCGACTAATGATTCCGCTGTCGTCGACTCATAAATATCGTAAGTTGCCGGGAACAGGAAGCCCTGTACCTTATAATTGACATTGGCACCTGCCGGTATGTCTGCCAGATATGCAAAATCAGATTTCGTAACCGATTTGCATGCATTTAAAAATTCAGTTGCAGAACAGATTCCCTGATCTTCGCACCGCGCTGCTATCATCTCTACCGTAAAGCCCTCTGGCACAACCAGATAATCGACTGGCTGATCTTCCTCGAATGTCGGGCTCATGGCTGCCATCATCTGCAAGGTTGTCATACCAGTATTCAAGGTGTATGTACCACCATGCAGCTTGCCACGGTACTCAGAGTCCTGCAGACGCTTTGTAAATGCACGCGGATAATTGATCAATCCATTGTCCTTCAGGATCTGCGCGATTTCCTTGACAGATGCGCCTTCCGGAATCGTAACAGTTACATCTTCGCCCTGTGTCGACTCCGTTCCCTTGTATTCGTCCATATAATCATCGTAATAGGTTCGTATATGTTTATAGGTCATATTGGCAAGTGTGACAATCGCCACCAACAATATGATTCCCTTCACGACTCGAATCACCGTTTTTCTCACTTTTCGTACCTCTTCTTTGCATTTTAGTTTACATAACTTTTTAAAAAATTACACACTTGATGTAATTTTACAATAATGGTATTATACTATCATCTTTTAGATAAAAATACAAGAAAGGATGATAAATTTGAGTAATCCAATTGTTACAATGACAATGGAATCCGGCGATGTTATGACGTTCGAACTGTATCCGGATATCGCACCAAACACAGTAAAGAATTTTATCTCTCTGATTAAGAAAGGGTTTTACGATGGATTGATCTTCCATCGTGTCATCAATGGTTTTATGATCCAGGGTGGCTGCCCTGACGGAAATGGTACCGGAGGTCCTGGATATTCAATCCGCGGCGAGTTCGCGCAGAACGGATTTGCAAATGATCTGAAGCACGAACCGGGTGTTCTTTCTATGGCACGTACCATGATGCCGAACTCCGCCGGTTCGCAGTTTTTCATCATGCACAAGAATAGTCCGCATCTCGACGGAAGCTATGCTGCTTTCGGCAAGATCGTGGATGGTCTGGATATCGTGAATAAGATTGCAGATGTTCCAACCGACTACATGGACCGCCCGCTTGAAGACCAGCGTATCAAGACCGTTACCGTCGACACGAAGGGCGTCGAGTATGACGAGCCGGAGAAGATGTAATCTTCTTAAACGGACGCACAGCGTACAAAAATAGAAATCCCCTGCAGACACGCTCTGCGGGGGATTTTTCTCTACATCTCTTGCATTTTCTTGAGGAATGCCTTGGCGCGATCGGTCTTTGGATTGTCAATGACATCCTCCGGCTTTCCTTCCTCGACGATTACACCACCATCCATGAAGATCACGCGGTCAGATACGCTCCGGGCGAAACCGATCTCATGGGTTACGATCACCATTGTCATCTTCTCGGCGGCGAGTTCCTTTAATACCTTTAAGATCTCGGCGGTCAGCTCCGGATCGAGTGCCGATGTCGGCTCATCGAAGAAGAGCATCTTCGGCTTTAACGCAAGCGCGCGGGCGATTGCCACACGCTGCTGCTGTCCGCCGGACAACTGATATGGATAATAGTCACCCTTATCTTCTAAGTTCATCTTGCGAAGCAGCTCCTTCGCCTCGGCATATACCTCGTCCTTGTCACGCTTCTGCACGTGGATCGGTGCATCTGCGATATTCTTCAGTACCGAATAATGCGGAAACAGATTAAAATTCTGGAACACCAGTCCGTAATAGCTCTGGATCTCCTTTAAGTCTGCCTTGTCTGCATAGACCGGAACGCCGCTGTCGGAATTGACCGCTTCCTTTCCGCAGTACACCATGCTTCCGCCGTCAATCTTCTCCAGCATTGTCATGCAGCGCAGGAAGGTCGATTTTCCCGAACCGGATGGTCCAAGAATCGAGATAACCTCGCTCTCAGCCACCGACATACTGATATCCTTCAACACTTCGAGATCATCGAAGCTTTTCTTTATATTTTTTACTTCCAGTAAGTTCATCGTATCCCTCCTATCTATAATAATTCATGCGTTTTTCGATCTTCTCCATCACAAACGCAACGACAAAGTTAAAGATGTAGTAGAACACACCAGCGATAAACAGCGGCATAATCGTTGTCTGTGCGGCTGCCACCTGCTTGGCAAGTGTAAACATCTCCGTATAAGAAATTGCAAATGCAAGCGACGTATCCTTAACCAGTGTGATAACCTCGTTTGTGACAGAAGGCAGGATGTTCTTCGCCATCTGTGGGAACACGATCTTGAAGAACGTCTGGATCTTGCTGTATCCTAAGATCTTCGCTGCCTCATGCTGTCCCTGTGGCACAGCCTGAATACCGGAGCGGTAGATCTCTGCGAAATATGCTGCATAGTTTAAGGCAAATCCAATGATAACCGCCTGGAAACGATAGCTTGTCGTAAGCGTCGCGCCAAACAGATAATATGGTCCGTAGAATACAACGAGCAACTGTAACATCAGCGGCGTACCACGTGCGATGGAGATGTAGAACTTCACCAGCCAGCGAATCGGTGCAATCTTACACATTCTGCCTGCTGCAACCAGAAGTCCAAGCGGCAGGGAGAACAAAAGTGTCAGGAAGAAGATCACCAGGGATGCCAGCAGACCTTCTGCAAGCTGCTTTGTGATCGAGCAGAACTTATCCCAGAAGCTTGTGTTCTTCTTGCCTGTGGATGTGCTGTCTGTCGCAGTTGCAGCAACATTTCCATCCTGCACCTGATCGTCCGGCGACAGACAGATGGACTCCTCCAGACCCCATTTCTCTGCGATCTCCTCAAATGTACCATCAGCAAGCATGTCAAGCAGCGTTGCCTGTACTTTATCACGAAGCTCGGTATTTCCAAGCTTAAATCCAATTCCATATTCCTCGGAAGACAGACGATCCTCGAGCATCACAAACTTATCGCCGCGGGATGCAATCTCATAGTTTGCAACACCGATATCCATGCAGATTGCATTTACGGCGCCTGACTCCAGATTCATAAATGCACTGTTGTAATCGCCGACCTGTTGCAGATCCTTGAACGTCTCAGCAAGTGCCAGATTCTCCTCGCTTGCATCCTCTCCGGTCAGTGCTGCGAGTGCGGAGCTGTCCGCCTGCACGGCAACGACCTTGCCTGACAGATCGGATAACTGTGTGATACCAGAATCCTTGCGTACAACGACCACCTGGGAATTATCCACATATGGCGTCGTCCATGTGTAGGCATCTTCTCTTCCATTCATTGTAAATCCGTTCCAGATACAACTGATCGAACCAGAGTTCAATTCCATATCCTTCGAGTTCCACTCAATCGGCTGTTTCTTTAAGATCCAGCCGTTCCGGTCACAGACTTCCTGTGCCAGATCCAAGTCAAAACCAACATATTCGCCGTCATCGTTCTTGTATCCATATGGTGGGAATTCCGCATCGAACCCGACAACAAATGTATTGTCATCTGCGGCTGTCTCTTCCTGCACCTCATCGTCTGCAGTCAGACAGATGGATTCCTCAAGTCCCCATTTCTCTGCAATCTCGTCAAATGTACCATCGGCAAGCATGTCAAGCAGCGTTGCCTGCACTTTATCACGGAGCTCTGTATTTCCCTTTTTAAATCCGATTCCATATTCCTCGGAAGACAGACGATCCTCGAGCATCATGAATTTATCCCCGCGGGATTCGATCTCGTAGTTTGCAACACCGATATCCATGCAGATCGCATTGACCGCGCCCGACTCCAGATTCATAAATGCACTGTTGTAATCGCCTACCTGTTGCAGATCCTTGAAGGTCTCACACAGTGCTTTATTCTCCTCGCTTGCATCCTCGCCTGTGAGTGCCGCAAGTGCAGAGCTGTCTGCCTGCACGGCAACGACCTTCCCTGAAAGATCGGACAGCTGTGTGATGCCGGAATCCTTACGCACGACAACCACCTGTGAATTATCGACATATGGCTTTGTCCAAGTATAGTCATCCTCTCTGCCATTCATCGTGAATCCGTTCCAGATACAGCTGATCGAACCGGAATTTAATTCCATATCCTTCGAGTTCCACTCGATCGGCTGCTTCTTCAGTGTCCAACCGTTCCGGTCGCATACCTCCTGTGCCAGATCCAGATCGAAGCCGACATATTCGCCGTTATCGTCCTTGTAGCCATATGGCGGGAACTCCGCATCGAAGCCGACAATAAACGTATTGTCGTCCTCTCCGTCCGCCGCCCGTGCCGGTGTCTGCATCGATACAATCGGTCCAAGCAGCAGCGCCATCATCAAAATTGCGGTCACTAGCCGTTTCCATTTTGCGTTCATAATGTCTTCCTCTCCTGTTTTTCTATTTAATATGCAGAGATATAGGATCTTGCTGTACTGCCCGGAGCTGCCTGTCCCTTCGGCACAAGCCGGATCTCTATCCCTTCCAATCGTTTTGCATAACCGGCGGTTCCTGCCGGTGCGCCGTTTTTCGCCCAGCCAAGCCAGCCAAAACTCTGCGCATGCACACGATAGTATACATCATAATGCCGTTGCATGTCTCCTGTCAATGCAATACAGATGGCTTCGAGTCTTTTTGCCTGCCCGGATGTGCCGCTCATCGTTCCATTTCTGCGCCATGCAGATGGATTGTTTGTCGGTTCCTGCCATCCGTAGCTCTGCACATGGGTTGTATAGCAGACGCCGCCGGAATACGGTGCATTCGTCAGTTTAATCTCAATTCCTTCGAGTCGTTTTGCCTGTCCGGATGTGCCGCTCATCTGACCATTATACTTCCAGCCCTGCCAGCCATAGCTCTGCACATGGGTACGATATGTAACATTCGGGCTGTCCGCACCCGCGATCTGCGGATTCATGCTCTGTCCCGGCGCCGCGTAAAATGCATTCGCAAACTGCGATGCGATTCCCTGCATATTCCGGTTGAATCCCGCACCCTTCTTCACGACCACGATCTGAATGCCCTCCAGACGCTTCGCATAACCTGCGGTTCCTGCCGGTGCGCCATTTGCCGCCCAGCCAAGCCAGCCGTAGCTCTGCGCATGCACGCGGTAATAGACATCATATTTATCCTTGTCGGATCCGGTCAGTTGGATCTTGATTGCTTCCAGACGTTTTGCTTCCCCCTGCGTGCCGTTCATGTCACCGTTCGCAGACCAAGGCAGCCAGCCATAGCTCTGGCAATGCGTCGTGTACTGGATTCCTATACCGGAATTACCGGATACTTTGATTTCGATTCCCTCCAGTCTTTTCGCTTTTCCGGAAGTCCCGGACATCATGCCGTTCTGCCGCCAGGTGTTCTCCCATCCGAAGGTCTGGATGTGCGTGCGGTAAGACACCGTCACATCCGGCGTTACAACCGGTGTTGGGGTCGGGGTTGGCGTCGGCGTTGGCGTTGGTGCCTCCGTCGTGGTCGTAGCTGCCTCCGTCGTGGTCGTTGTCTCGCCACCTGTTCCCGGTTCTGGATTTGTTCCCGGATCTGGGTTTGTTCCCGGGTCTGGATTTGTTCCCGGATCCGGGGTTGGTTCCGGCGCCGGTGTGACCGTCACGCTCTTTTTCTTGATGACAAACATCTTGTCTGCCCCACGCAGATACGAGACATACAACGTTCCATCCACCGCACAGATCGTCTGCGATGTAGAATACGAATCGAGCGAGACTCCTTCCTGAGCAAATTGGTCATTTGCCACATCATACCGGTACAGATTGGTTGTCCCTGTATAGGCACCCGAAGTGAGCACGAACAGTGTTCCCTGCCTGCACACCGGAACCACATCCGAAATCGTGCCGTCTTTCATTTTAGAGCAATGCCATGTTTTTCCATCATACCGGTTGACAAGTATGCCTTCGCTGCATGTGACAACATACAGGTTTTTTCCATCCGTTGCCATGCCATACGTGCTTCCTTTTGTCGCTGCATCACTCACTTCTTTGTGGTTTCCATTTGCATCCAGGCAAAATGTGTGAACCGCCATCGTCCCTGTATTCCGTATGGACGCATACATCGAAGAGCCTATCGAAATGAGCTTTGGTTGACCTGCAAAATGATTTGTCCCGGCGGTCGTGTAATAGCTTCCGAGATTGGTTGTCACGGACAAACTTCCGGCTTTGAAACATCTCGCATATGCGGTCGTATTGTTCTGCGTGTATACAAGATACACGCCATCTGCGCCAGCCTGCATATCAAAATCCGCAGCTCCAGCAATCGTCTGTTTCTCTGTCACGCGACTGCAGGATGCATCCAACTTTTCAATCTCTATCCCTGCTGCATCCGCATATGCAAAATAAAACGATCCATTGTAGGAACAGAGCTTTATTTCATTTCCATAGTTCTCGGAGATTTTCTGCTGATATAGTTTTTTCCACGTGTCCTGCTCACAGGAATATAGCGTAAGCGCTGCATCATCTTTCGTATACGTAAGCACGTACGGTTTCTGTCCGCAAAGCGTCATCGCTATCTGGTTCCATGCATTTTTGCTATTTCCGGCTACAGAGGCAAATCCACAATCCGTCCATTTCGCAGAGTCCGAAACCTTCGGGAAATCCACCTTTAAAGTAATCTGACTGCCCTTGGCACTGCCGACCTCACTGATCACGATTCCAGAATTCGTTCCATCTGAGAAAGTCAGTGCGCCATCGGAGAGACCTGCGGAAAGGTCGGATTTGCCGATGGTTGTCCGTCCTTCTTCTTTGGAAAGATATGCTTTATAGACGCTCTCTGCCATCTGGGAATATCCTGTCTGCCCCGGTTGCGGACGGAACACATACACACCGGTCTGTCCATACAGATTGCTTAAGCCTTCGACTGCCGGGTTGATCCGGTAGACAATCACGCCGGATCCTCCAATAAACCGGTCATAGCTGTCGAGACCCGTATCCTTCTTCCGGAATTCCACAACAAAAAGCTCCTGCTCATTGAGCGGTGATTTCAGAATATATGCTGGATGACCGTCCTGCTTATCCTGCGTGTCCAGTGTCAGCGTCTGCGATGTAGTAACCGTATCCAGCATAAGCCAGCCGCCCACTTTCATCCGCATATACGCAAGCGGATAAGACATTCCATAATCTGCGCCGCCCATGATATCCCAGTTCCCGACCGGATAGGTTCCATCACTTGTATAAAGATCCGGGAAGCCAAGTCCATGCAGGAATTCATGTGCGAGTACACCGGATTCCTGAGCCATCGTCGTATTGCCTGCACCTAAAAACTGTGGTGTATTGATCATGTTATAATGTCCGACTTCCTTCCCACCATATCGTAAGTTCTTATCTGTCGGATAAAATGCGTGATGCGCGACGAGTGAATTGCCGGATGTCTGGGATTCTTTCTCCGACTTCATAATGACAGTGAGATTGTCGATGTATCCATCTCCGTCATAGTCTAACACCTGCCCGGAAAGTGCCGGAATGTTCGCCAGGATTTCACTCACAATCGTCGTATCCATATTTCCACCTGCCTGCACAGAAGCTTCCGTAACCGAAAGTGCACAGGCAGAAAGTGTTGTGCCATCATCCTGTGGGAAATAATTTTTCACACGAAGTTTTCCATAGGAAACAGCAGACAGATAATTCGTGAAAGAACGGTTCTTTGCGCCATCATACAAACCTAGGATTTTCGCACGATTTGTCTGGAAATATGAAGCGCCTTCCGCATCTCCCTTAAAATATGCAAACACAACAACGTTCGCATAATCCTTTGCATCCGCTGCCCGCGCCATCGTCTGCGCGTTGTTCATCCCCCAGTTCGTAAGAAATAAAATCCCCGCCAGCAGGATTGCCAGGATGCGTCTCCCGTATCGTTTGTATGGCATATGTGTACCTCCCATTTTTTGTCATAGTTTCATTATATTGGAAAGTGTAAAAAATAACAATTAAAAAAGAAAAACCGCGTACAGATTTTTCTTCTCTGCACGCGGCACACACATTTTCCATTCAGAATGGAGGATTTATCTTCTTTTTCTTCGAATTACGACATACCCGGTCAGGCTTCCTGCCATAACAAGCATCATCCCTGCAACCGGCATCGCATCTCCGGTCTTTGGCGAAGCTGTGTCATTTGTCTTTGCCGGTGCCGTATCCTTGGCTGCCGGCTTCGTAACATCTGTATCCGGCGCTGCCGGTGTCGTCGATGGTGTAGTTGTGGATGGTGTCGTCGATGTCTTGTCCACGCCTGCAGCCTTCGACTTCTTCACAATAATATAGGTTGAGAACTGATTTGTCTCGAAGGAAATCGTTCCCTGCTCGACCGTTGTCGAAAGCTCGGTCAGCTTGCCATTATGGTTACGCACAACCGTATAATCATAGTTTGCATCGTAATTATCCAGTGCGAGATTCAATGTGACTGGTTTCTCAAACTCTGTAATATTGTTTTCCCAGTTCGAACCATTTCCCTTACTGACAATCTGATCCAGCTTCAGATCGACTGCCTGTGCAGACTGCGCACCGGATACCAGCGCCTGTGCAGCCGTCGTGTCATAGCTCTCTGCATCCGATACCGTCAGTCTCAGATTGCCGCTTGCGGCTGCATTAGCACCATTGATAATGCTTGCAGCCTCAATCTGTTTGCTGTTTGAATTCACTGTATCCGATACCTTCGTGAAAAGCCCCTTCATATGAACCGGACTATTACCCATAACAAATGTAAACGTCGATGTCTGCGCATCATCCGGCTGCAAGGTCACGCCACCGTTCAACTGCAATCCTGCGACCTGATAGCCATAATCCGGAACAAGTTTAATTGTTACCTTCTTTCCCGCCGGAACCGCAATATTTCCGCCCTTAGCATCTCCCGGATTGCCTCCGAACAGAGTTGAAAAATCACTCACACCCTCAATCGCGGTTATCTGTGCCTTTCCATGTTCCAGATATGCGTCCGCGCCGAAGGAATCGCTGTCATACGCCCAGGTTACTGTCAATGTCTCAGAATTCTTATCAATCTGGATGTGCGATTCACTTTCTCCTTTTTTTACTGCAAATGACCGTTCCCCGGAAGAGCCATTTGATGTGGTTCCCGGTGTAGTTATCGTATATGTTCCTGATGAACACATAACAGTAACTCGCGCATTCGAAACAGAATCCGCGAAACGATATGTTGACTGAGATTCCGGTGCCAAAGATACTTTCTGTTCTTTCATCAGGTTATCCATGGTTTGCGACCGAGAGTTTCCGGTATCATCAAGGTCCACATATATTTCGAAATTTTTATCCTGCGATTTCATATAATGATAGTAATCTGTATCATCTGCCCCTTTGAATGCATCGCCTTCTAAGATCAGGCAGATTGGCTGGTTACCAGCCGGTGGATTCGGATTACCCGGATTGTTACCACCACCCGGATTTGTGAAACAAGCTTCAAACTTCAATTCCGGCTGATTCGCGGAAGTTTCTACCGTATACACGTTATTGTTCAACGTTACTTGATTGCCATTCTCCACTAACTGTACAGTATATCCATCTCTCGGGAAAAGAGTAACTGTTACTGTAGTATTCTCTGGTACCGTTACATTATCCGCTGCCCCCGTCAAGCTTCCGTTTGATGTCGTAATCGTCATCGTTCCGCCATCATACGTGAACACACCATCCTGTACGCTGTTCCATGGCGTATGATTATCTCCTCTTACAATGCACTCTGCCGCATAGCTTCGCATCACCGGCAGATAGCTCACGATCAAAAGCAATGCCATCAGAAGCGGTAATAGTCTTTTCTTCCTGTTCATAGCCTTGTTCCTCCTCTTTCTTTTTGTTTTCATTTCAGCGAAAATGCCCATAAACTAAAATAACCATAGCAGATTTTCGCCTGCTATGGTAGTTGACATATGTCTCAAATGCACAAAAATACGCTATTTTTCAGGGTTCCACCCATAATAGAACTGAATCAGCCCCATACGCGCCTTCGTCTCGGTCTTCTCATTCATATTCGAGATATGACGATAGATTGCTGCCCGTGAGATACCGAGTGTATGTGCAATATCCTGCACATTTTCGCCTGAGGAAAGCAATGCCCGGAGCACTTCCCGCTCCCGTTCCGTCAAGCTGTATTGTTCGCCGAAGGCTGTGAATTTATCCGTCGTGGACAGATCGGTCTGCTTATCCTCCGGTTTTGCTGCCCCGCCTGTCTGCTTATTCTCCGCTTCCGCTGTCCCGCCTGTCTGTGGCATCAATGCGGATGCTGCAGCTTCCATGCTTCTAAGCTCCATCCCTATCAGAATGTTCTGGTACGAAAACGCCAACACGCTGATCAGAAAAAAGAGAATGACCGCAACAATCATCACTTCATACCGCACAGAAGCGAATCCACCTGCCAATGTCATGATCATCAGCGCGCATACATTATTCACAGCCCGGCCCAATCCGGCCCAGAGCTTCGGTTTCGCACTATGATAGGAGATATCCATAAATCCAACTGTGAAATATACCGAGAAAAAGCCTGCAGACAGATAAAATACAAGCAGCCCCAGCAGGAAAAACAGTACTCCACCCGCGATCATCATCTGCACATATCCCGCATGCAGGATAATACAGCCCATGCATACGGCTCCAATGCCGAACGCAAGCAGTCCGGTTCCCCCGGTCACCCACGGACTCTTATCCGCGAAGAAACCGGAAATCCAGTTGTACAGCAGAAACCCGATTGCGCTTACGCCAAGCATCTGATTCTGCGCACGCACTACACCTGATGCATCTGTCACGTACATCATACAATTATCAAACAGGTATTCCGTTCCCAGAAATGCGAAGAAAAATACCGCAAGCATGATGATATTCGCATATATAGTTTCTTTTTTCGCATTTGCCTTCATCGTTTCTATCCTTCCGGCTTCCCGGTGTTTTATTCCTCTGCACTTTCATCGGCAGCGTCAGTTTCCGTATCATTTGCAGGCGCATCATCCACCGTTTGTTCCGCATCGTTGTCCGTGTCCCCGGATTCCTCGTCCAAATCCTTATCAACCTCATGCAGCAATACGCTCTCATCATGTGCATGCAGGTCTTCTTCCGGCAGGTATGGCTTGAAGCATTTGAGCATAATGTACGCCCACAGATAACCAACCGCACCGAATCCAATCACCACATACACGATGATTGAAATAATGATATCGTAATAGAAACACCACGCAATCACAAGATAAGTCAGCAGCATCAAAAGTGTCATCGGGAAATTCTTGATGCTCATCAAAAATGCATTCCGAAGCTGAACCTTCCACGAATTATCGAACTTCGCCTGCAGGGCGAATGTATAGATAAACGTCATAACTGCCAGGGTGAGAAGCACGACGCTCACGAACAAAAACGGTTTCGCGAGTGCATTTCCGGTTGCCTTCCACTGTGTCATCCAGAACCAGATATCTACCGACAGGATGAAAAATGCGACTAAAAAGAGCAGCCACATACCGGTTGCCTGCTTGAAGTTCTGCTTGAAGCTCCGTGTATAGAACTTCCAGATATATCCGTCGTCGCCGGAAATTCCTTTCATCGCCGTATAGTAAAGTGAAGTAAATGCTGCGCCGATCGTGATAATCGGAACGCATGAGAGTACAAACAGAATGGAAAGCAGCATCGCATCACCCACTCTGCTCAGCATCCTTATAAATATATTGTCGTAATTCATTCCTGATTCGCCGTTATCTGCCATGTATCCAACACTCCTGTTTTCTTTTTATTTTATCCCACCAACAGACCGCATCCGGTCCGCAGTCGTTTCCGGTATGTTCCTGCGTCGTATCCGCAATCATCCGTACCAAAACCGCACATAATAGTTTATGATACCATCTTCGATATTTATTTTCAATTAGATATCAAGTTTTTTACGCCATTTTACTTGACAAAACGCAGTTTTACTTCTAGATTATAGAGAGCGTGAATAAAAAGGCTGATAAACAGAAACACCTACTACATATAGGAGGAATATCATGAAGACACCATTTGTAACGAAAGCACAGATCGAAGAGATCGTAAAGACATACCCGACTCCGTTCCATATCTACGACGAGAAGGGCATCCGTGAAAATGCAAGAAAATTAAAGCAGGCATTTGCATGGAACAAAGGTTATAAAGAATATTTCGCAGTCAAGGCAACTCCGAACCCAACCATCCTGAAGATCCTGAAGGAAGAGGGCTGCGGTACCGACTGTTCTTCTTATACAGAGCTTCTGATGTCAGAGAAAATGGGCATCACAGGTTCCGACATCATGTTCTCATCGAACGACACACCAGCTGAGGAATTCGTTCTCGCAAAGAAGCTCGGTGCAAACATCAACTTAGACGATTACACACATGTACAGTTCCTAAAGGATACATGCGGTGTTCCGGAGACAGTATTCTGCCGTTACAATCCGGGCGGAACCTTCTCTATCTCCACAACCATCATGGACAATCCCGGCGATGCCAAATACGGCATGACAAAAGAGCAGTTGTTCAAAGCTTATACAGAGCTGCGTGACGCAGGTGCAAAGAAGTTCGGCCTGCATTCCTTCCTTGCAAGTAACACGGTCACAAATGACTACTACCCGACCCTTGCAAAGATCCTGTTCGAGGTAGCTGTTGAGCTGAAGGAAAAGACCGGCATCAAGCTTTCCTACATCAACCTGTCCGGCGGTGTTGGTATCCCTTATACACCGGATAAGGAAGGCAATGATATCCTGAAGATTGGCGAAGGTGTACACAAGGTATTCGATGAGGTGCTTGTCCCTGCCGGACTTGGCGATATCAGCCTGTTCACAGAGCTTGGCCGTTTCATGCTTGCCCCTTATGGACACCTTGTTACAAAGGCAATCCACGAGAAGCATATCTACAAGGAGTACATCGGCGTGGATGCCTGTGCGGTAAACCTGATGCGTCCGGCTATGTATGGTGCTTACCATCACATCACGGTCCTTGGCAAGGAAAATGCACCTTGCGACCACACCTATGATGTGACCGGTTCCCTGTGTGAGAACAACGATAAGTTCGCGATCGACCGCAAGCTTCCGAAGATCGACATGGGCGATTATCTTGTAATCCATGACACAGGTGCTCACGGCTTCGCAATGGGTTACAACTACAACGGAAAGCTTAAATCTGCAGAGCTACTTCTGTGTGAGGACGGCAGCGTAAAGCAGATCCGCCGTGCCGAGACACCGGAAGATTACTTCGCTACGCTGGATGGTTTCTGGGATGTAGAGGTGTAAGAACATATAGATAAGAACGTGTAAGACGGAAACACCCCACCGGTCATAGATCGCACCAGTGGGGTATTTTATATTAAAAAGGAAAGGGTTTTTAATTGTGATTACTTTACATTTTCTATTCCGTCCCCCTGATAGGCGACACGGAATCTGCCATAAGACACATACGTCTTAGCCTTATGTTCCGGATCCAGAGGATCTGTCACGGATATGTACGTTGCTGTCCCATCTAATATACTATCAAATGCATGGACCGCATCTTCTAAAATATCCGGATAGAGGGAATTGCCGAATCCTCTGAAATCATGATGGGAATTATACATCAAATCATATTTGTCCTTCATGGAAAGCAGACGTTCAAGTCCTGCCTTCGCTTCCCGGATCCGTTCTTTTTCCCGCCCCGGCTCCGGAACCGCCAGATAATAGTTGCAGTTGCAGGCATCACCAAGCAACAGCGTCTTCGTCTTGTCATCCAGAAATACCATCTCGCCAAATGTATGTCCCGGACAGTGATATGCTGTCACCGTCCTGTCTCCAAGCTCAAACACCTGTCCATCCGTAAGCGGAAGCTTCTCCGGCGTCTTCGGCCATGGCCGCACATCCTCATCCAGATTATAGTCGTAATGTTTATCCGCCCGGCCGGCAATGATCTTCGCATAGCTCTTACGGAAATCCACAGTCGGAAGTGTATTCCCGCTATCCCAGTCCATATCCGCCGGGTGAATATAGATGGAGTCGAAGAATCCGGCTCCACCAATATGGTCGCCATGGTTATGGGTCGCCACAACATCATACGGTTTATCTGTGATTTTGTTCTCTATAACCCATCTGAGATCCCCGATTCCGGTTCCACAGTCTATCACCAGCGCCCGTTTGCTTCCGACAATCACAAACACGCTCACACAGTCAAATTCATCAATCTCGTAAATTCCATCTGCAAACTCATAATACGGTAATTTTCTCGTCACCATGTCTCACGCCTTCTTTCTCTTCTGTCCGCCCTGGTAGCAGTCGATTGCAACTGCGAGAAGCAGGATCAGTCCTTTAATAACACTCTGGAAGTTGGAATTAACGCCCATCAGCACAAGTCCGTTATCGAGGATACCAAGGATGATAACACCGACAACCGTACCGCTGATTTTTCCTTCACCTCCGGCGATGCTGACACCACCTAAGCAGGCTGCCGTCATACAGTCAAATGCATAGGAGCTTCCTGCGCCCGGCTGCGATGCGTTTGTTCTGGCAACCATGATGATTGCTGCAATGCTCGCTGCAAATCCTGCAAAAGAATACACGAGTACCGTCAGTTTATTGACATTGATACCTGCAAGTCTGGCTGCTTCTTTGTTTCCGCCAAGTGCATAAATATTTCTGCCAAGGTATGTCTTGTTCATGACAATCCAGCCAAATACGATGAAGATCACAAACAGAATAACCGGAATCGGAACCGGTCCGACATATCCCTGTCCGACTGTCAAAAATGCTTTCGGCATACCGGTGATCGGATAGCCACCTGTGATCAGATATGCCACGCCCTGCAGCACAAGCATCATGGCAAGCGTTACAATGATTGGCGCGATATGCAGCTTGATGGCGACGACACCATTGATGGCACCAAATGCAACACCAAGTGCAATGCCGATAATCACGGCAACCGGAATCGGCAACCCGACATTTACCATACAATAGCCCATAACCATGCCGACGACCGCCATGATTCCTCCGACCGACAAATCCATACCTCCGCCGATCATGACCATCGTAACGCCGATTACAACGATACCGAAAATAGATACCTGACGCAAAATATTAATCAGGTTTGCTACAGATAAAAAGTTCGGTGCAATAATCGAGAAGATAATAACGACTGCCGCCAAAAATACATATATACCAAATTTCTTATAAAAAGTTATAAATTTATTACTTGTTTTTTCCATGTTCCTCGCCTCCTGATGCTAGATCCAGAATATAGTTCTGGTCGAATTCTGATTTCGCAAGCTCTCCGGTCTTCCTACCCTCGTAGATGGTGATAATCCGGTCAGACATTCCCAAAAGCTCCGGCATATCCGAGCTTACCATAATGATTGCCTTTCCTTCACCGGCAAGCTGATTCATCAGTTTGTAAATCTCCTGCTTGGCACCGACATCGATTCCCCGCGTCGGTTCATCAAAGATGATGATTTCACTGTTTGCCGCAAGTGTCTTTGCGATTACAACCTTCTGCTGATTACCGCCCGAGAGATTCTCCACCCTCTGCTCGAGGGATGGCGTCTTGATCTGGAATTTTTCCTCGTAATCCTCGGCAATCCGGTTTTCGAGCTTCTCATCAACGAATGGTCCTTTGGAGATGCCACGCAGGTTATTTACAACGACATTCCATTTGATGCTCATCCGGAGAAATGCGCCATGCGCCTTCCGGTCCTCCGGGATATATCCGATTCCATGCTGGATTGCCTGTTGACATGTGCGGATATTTGTTTCCTTGCCATTTACAAAAATCTTTCCGCTTTCAATCGGATCAGCACCATAGATTACCCGCATCAGCTCGGTACGGCCTGCGCCGACCAGTCCGGCAAATCCAAGGATTTCTCCCCGGTGCAGGGTAAACGAGATATCATGGTCTCCATTTCCTGTCAGATGCTCTACCCGCAATGCTTCCTCGCCGATCTGACTGGTACGCGACGGATACGATTCTTTGAGTTCACGTCCTGCCATCATCGTGATCAGCTTCTGCCTGTCGATGTCTTTTATATTTTCTGTTCCGACATAGCAGCCATCCCGCATAACCGTTACGCGGTCCGCAAGCTCGAACAGCTCCTCCAACCGGTGGGAGATGAAGATGATCGTCACACCTTTTGCTTTTAATTCACGCACAATACGAAACAGCGTCTCTACTTCGCTGACCGTCAGTGGTGCGGTCGGCTCATCCATAATCAGGATCTTTACATTCCGGCTGACTGCCTTCGCAATTTCAACAAGCTGCTGATGCGCCGGTGACATCGTCTTTACCGGTCTGGATACATCAATATCTACCTGAAGGTCATCAAATATTTTCTTCGCACGCGCTTCGCGATCTTTGATGTCGCAGAACGCACCGGGCTTCGTCTTGTCTCCGAGAAATACATTTTCCGCTGCGCTGATGCCCGGCACCAGCGTAAATTCCTGATAGATGACCTCGATTCCCAGATCTTTTGCAAGCTTCGGTGTCATCTGGTTGTATTGTTTGCCTTCCAGCTCAATCGTTCCGGAATCCGGAACGATCGCTCCCGACAATACCTTGATCAGGGTTGATTTTCCTGCTCCGTTTTCACCGATCAGAGCGTGGATCTCGCCTTCTTCTACATCGAACGATACATCATTGATTGCGATAACGCCGGGATATGTTTTTACGATATTTTTTACACTCAGTATGTTTTTCACAGAGTTCATCCCCTTTCTAAGAATGCCTCCGATGATTCACCAGAGGCATTCTTTTTGCAATCTTTATTTGTCTGCTTTATAGTAATCTGCGATATTTGCCTTTGTTACAGCGTGGATCGGAGTTTCGACTGCCTCATCGACTGTCTTGCCGTCAACCATCTGCTGGATATATTCCGCCATAACACTTCCGATCGGCTCGAAGTACATCGTACCGCGCATGCATGTTCCGTCATTGATACCCTTTAAAGCCTGATTTGTACCATCACAGGCGAATACGCCGAAGTTTTCGTTGTCCTTGCCTGCTGCCTTCACTGCCTCAACAGATTCTACCGCTGCCGCATCACCATAGCACACAATTCCGTTCAGGTTCGAATATTTCTGAAGCATCGTCTCTGTCGTAGTCGTTCCGGATCCTACAACATCCTTACCGATATCAACGACTTCCAGAATGTTGACATTCGGTGCTTTCTCCTTGATTGCATCCTGGATACCCTGTCCACGATCCTGCATATCCTGATTCTGATAGGTTGTATATACTACGATGTTTCCTTCGCCGCCGAGCTGACTGTTCAGCCAGTCTGCTGCCATATCTCCGATCTGTGTTCCGATAGAATACTGATCAGTTTTGAGTACAAGATCATGTACTGCTGTCTCAACACCACATTCGATAATCTTGACACCCTTTTCCTGTGCTGCCTTCAGCGCATCGTCACAGGATGTATCGGATACCATCGCTACGATGTAATTACAATTTCCGGTTACCATGTTCTCGATTGCAGATACGGCTGCTGCCGAATCGTTATCGAAGCTTGCAGATACATAATCCCATCCACGATTGTCACATTCCTCGTGAAGCTTCTCATCGATTCCAATCATAAACTCCGTCTGGAGTGTCGGTGCCAGGAATCCTACCTTTACTCCACTTCCGGATGTGCCGCCCTTTCCTGCGGAACATCCTGTCATCATTGCTACTGTCATAACTACTGCCAACAAAATACCAAACAATCTCTTTCGTTTTTTCATAGTCATTTCCTCCTCATTTTCTTTGTTTTTTCTTCCGTCAGATACAGGGAAATGGCAGAAGCACGTCCGGCTTCCGGTGGGATCATTTCGATGTATCTATCTGATGGTTTTATTATATGGAGGATCTGCCCTTCCCACAATCGGACAAGTTTCGGATTTAGGGAGAGGATTTTCAGTTCTTGCTCTCCCTAGCGAAAATAACCACCGCAATTACAAGAATTGCGATTTCCCAGATATAAGAAAAATAGCTGTAAAGAGAAAGCCCCGCAGACAGATTCAGAAGAAGCACCATGGACAGACTGCCCAAAACAGTGCCGCGCAGGTTTCCTTTTCCTTTTAGAAAGTTTATTCCGCCAAGACACGCTGCCGCAATTACCGGATACAGGTATCTCCTGCCAATACCGGCACTGCCGCCATTGGTGATGAACAAAAAGATCAATGCCACCTGTGCAAATACAATACCACTGATTCCACAGATAATCATGCGGCAGATATCAAAACGGATTCCGCTGTTTTTGACCGAGGTTTCATTTTCTCCCAGCATCCGTACGTATTTCCCATAATATGTATGTGTAAGCAGTAACTGCAGGAACACATAAATTACAACTGCAATACCGGAAAAAATCATCCAGAACATGTAGGAACCATAGTAATCCCTCGGGATTGGTGCCTGTATTGCATCCCCGAACACGGCAGCTATCCCCTGATAGATCTGTTGCAAAATAAAAGTCAGCAAAATAGGGTTTACACGAATTTTGCCGATTAGAAGCCCCTTTGCCATCCCGAACAACATCTGTGCCAGTATCATAACCGTTAAGCTCGCCCAGACCGGAAACCCTGCCCGCAGGCATAGTCCGCCCAGGCATGTCGTCATTGCGATTTCCGCCATAAATGCGAAATCCAAAACACCGCTCAGCATCTCGAGCGAGAGTCCCATCGTCAACAGTACGATAATCACAAACTGATGCAGTACATAGTCTGCAGAAAGTCTGGGGAACAATACGATAGCAAGAACCAGGATCAAAACGATATTTCCGATTTCCATATGATATTTATCAAAAAATGACCGCACAGTCTTCAAGCTATCACCTCCAGCCGGTCCGCAACATCCACACAGACTTTACTCTCGTTTTCGAGCAGAAGGACGCTGCTTCCTCTTCCCACGATCTCCCGCAATTCCCGTTTCAGCCATGCGACTTCCCGGACGTTTAGATTTTGCAGCATGTTTTTCAGGATCAGCACACGCGGATGAAACAGCTTATAACGATAGATTCCTATTTTCCAGGCTTCTGTCTCAGGGTTCAGCAGCTCGATGTCCCGCCTGTCCAATCCCAGGAAATTGTCTTCCAATATATACTTTTGCTGCTTCTGATAAAACCCGAATGCTGAACATATGCGCGGATATGTCGGGAGAAGAATGTTTTCCTCGTTGGTCAGATTCTCGCAGATTTCCGTATGGTTTCCATACTCCATAAGCGCAATCCGGTGCTTCATAAGCTCCTGTATGTTTTTGTAGGCGATGATCTCGCCATCTAACTCAAACCGCGACTGCATGGCATTGGAACGAAGGATGTCCGACCAGACACCATCCACCTGTCCGGGGGTACCGAGTGCCGCAAGGATTTCCCCTGCCCGCATCGAAATCTGCGGCTGCCAGCTGCCATCCCGGAACGTCTCCCACACGAAAAAATCCACCGGCTTTCGCTGTGGTTTCCCGCTGGCATCGCGTACTTCCGGTATGGTAGTATCTGCCGCCTCCAGACCGCGTTTTAATATCTCGTCAATCATCCATGTATCTTCGCTTTGACAGATCTTTTTGTAGATGGTATGATGCCGGAACAAAATCACTTCATCAAAGAAAGGGTCCGTGAAATCTGCCCGGTTATCGATTGATATAACCGTAATACCGTCCTGCTTCAACCGGTTCACAAACTGTCTCAGCTTCCGGCGTTCTTCTCCCGGAAAACACGACACAATCTCCCGCAAAACAAGAATACGCGCCCCCTGTGTGATGGCGCGTACCATCCCGATCAGAATACGGTCTCCGTTCTTCAGATGGCTGCTATGTTCATCTGCCGCATAAGGCAGATCGTATTTTTCAAGCAGTGCACGTCCCTGTATATGCAATGCCTTTTCATTCAACCGGATTTTACGCAGGCTGTTTCTTCGTAACAAAAAAAGATTCTCGCTGACATCGAGCGAATCCATGTACACCGTGTCTTTGGAGATCACAAAAATGCCGGCATCCTCAAAATCCCGTTTTCCTTCCGGCTTCCATGGTTGTCCATCCAAGTAAATCCGGCCTCTTGCGAGCGTTCCTTTCCCCTCGAAAAAGTCCGCCAGTATCTCCTTGCTGTTTTCCACGCCTGCAACTCCCATGCTGTACCCCCGGCAGATAATCAGGTTCAAATCTTCAATCTCATGCCTGCCCGGTCTGCTGATATTCACATGTTCCATCCGAATAATCTCATGTCTCATAATCCATGCCTGCTTTTTCTTTCCTGTTTTTCTAAATCACAGATCGTTTCTGTCTACTTTCTTAGGAAGCCAGATTTCTACATCTGTTCCGATTCCGGTCGTGCTGTAGAGGCGGAGACCATAGCGGTTTCCAAATGCGAGCTGGATCCGCTGGTTTACATTGCTCAATGCAATTCCGTTTCCACGCTTCCCGTTCCTGTCTGTTCCATGTGCATCCATCCCCGCTGTCTCTCCGTGCGTGCTTCCATCGTCGCCGCTCTCCCGGCGTTCCTCCGTCTGTTCCAGTGCCTGTCTCATGGAAACAAGGGTATCCCAGTCAATTCCTGTTCCGTTATCCGATATGACAACAACCAGTTCCTGATCTGTCGTATAAATCCGTATTGTCACCTTTCCGTTTTCCGCCTTCGTCTCTAAGCCATGGAAGATTGCATTTTCCACAATCGGCTGCAGCGAAAGCTTGGGAATCAGATAATTCCCGACTTCTTCCCGGTCATCCTCCACATTGATTTCAAGGGCGAATTTATTTTCAAACCGGTAGCTCTGGATCAGGAAATAATTCTCAATATTCCGAAGCTCATCGCGGATTGTCACAATGTTTTCTTTGTTGCTGATGCTATACCGGAAAAAAGCCGCCAGTGCCTTCGCCATACGGGCAATGCTGTCACATTCATATAAAAGCGCCTCACTTCGTATACATTCCAGCGTGTTGTACAAAAAATGCGGATTGATCTGACTTTGCAAGGCGGCAATTTTCGCCTGCTTATTCTGCACCTTGACGGAATATTCCTCCCGCAGCTTCTGCTGCACACGCTGTTTCTCCCGATAGTCATCCTCCAGTTTTTTTATTTTCTTTGTTTGTATCCGATGCATCAAAAGGATTGTCCCTGCCCAGACAATCACCGCACCCACACATATCCAGATTATTTTTCCCATGTTGTGCCCTCGCGTTTCACTGCGTCTGTCAATAGTACAGCTTCCGGTATTCTGCCGGCTTCACACCGACAACCTTCATAAACTGCTGACTGAAATATTTGGCATCCTTATACCCGACACTTTCGCCGATTTCATACACCGGAATCTTCGTGTCCCGGAGCATCTGCTTTGCTTTCTCCATCCGGATTCCAAGCAGGTAGTTCGAGAAGTTCTCACCGGTTTCTTTCTTAAACAATTCTGAGAAATAATTCGTATTGAAGCCGATGGTTGCGGCTACATCCTCCAGCGTGATCTTCTCTGTAAAATGCTCTTTCATATAGGCGATTGCCTCCAATACCGGCTTGCGTTCGCGGTTTTCCCGTTCACTACGGCTCTCTTTGATCAATTGCTGCACCTGACGGATCACATAGTCTCTCAAATCCGCAACTGTCGACAGATTCTCCAACACCTCCTGCTGCACATCCACATCAAATGTATCTGCTATTTCCAGAATGTCATAAGTACTGCGGAGCAGCCACAATCCCATTGCATAAAATTCGCTTGCAAAAAGTGCCTTATCGCTTGCCAGCCGGAAGCATTTGTGAATCTGGTACTGACAGGCATCCGGCTGCATTGTCTCAACCGCTTTTGCGAATTCCTCATATTCATTCTGAAAGTCCTTTGGCGAAAATAGAGTGTGCGGCTCCTGGCAATATTCGATCCGTCTGCCGTTTCCCTTGAAGAGCCGGCTGGCAGCCGCCTCTTTGCTCATCTCAATCGCAGTACTGATCTGCTCGAAGCTCTCGACTTCACTACTCACCCCGACAGTAATCCTGTAATGCTGAAAGTTCTCCAGATAATCGCTCAGCTCATTGAAAAAATCCGTAATCCGGTTGTCGATATTCTCCTGCTCCGTCTGGAAATAATTTAATAGCACCTGCACGGAATGATTCGACTGCACGGCCGCAATCAGATCGATGGTGCATGCCGAAAACGCATCCTCTGCCTTCTGCATGATCTTGCGGAGAACAAACTGCATCTGCTGTGTATTCTCTGCGACATCAATATCCCGGTCAAGCTTGAAGGTTAATCCCCGGAAGCACTTGTTCTCAAGCTGAAGTCCAAACTCCGTATTCGCGGCATCAATATTTTCCTGCTTCTGGCTTAGTATCTGTCTGAGGAATTCTTTGTGGCGCAGATATTTACTATCCTCCAGTTTTTTCTCTATCTGATCTACCTGTTGCTGCTTATCCTCACGTTGTTCTTCTTCCGCGACAATCTTCTGCAGCTGCCTGTTCAGCTCATCCTCATCGATTGGCTTGAGCAGATAATCTTCCACGCCATATTTCAACGCTTTTTGCGCATAGTCAAAGTATTTATATCCACTGACAACTATAAAATGGCATTTCACGCCCTGCTCGGATGCCTTCTGGATCATTTCCAATCCTGTCAACACCGGCATCCGGATATCCGTGATCACGATATCCGGCGATTCGGACAGGATCTTCTCATACGCTGTCTGCCCGTCTGTCACAAGTCCAATACAGGTCAGTCCAAGCCGATCCCACTGTATCAATCGTTTCACAAGCTGTCCCACTTTTATCTCATCATCTGCAATTAATACCTTCCGCATTCTGTTCATGTTACTCACCTCTGTATGTACCGTCTTATGCTATCTTATACTATCTCGCACCATTGCTCGCTAAGGTTAGTTTATCATGATTCATACTTTGGAACTATCTGCTTTTTGTTATTTTTAACAGGTTTTTGTGCATGATTCGCGGCTGGTTATTCTATAATGCCGCGCTCCTTACTTCTTCGTCTTTATCATACACGCACACGCCATTCCGTGCGGAATCCTCAACATAAGATCCTACCAATTGCTCGTTGAATAGAATATCTGCATTATAATTCGTGATTGCATCTATAACAACCGAGCATCCCTTCCTAGATTTCTCATGATACACACAAACAGGTTACCATCGAATTATATTTGTGATTTATTATAATAACCTTCCAAGAGGGAATCTATATACCGGTTGTATAAAATGCGCTTACTTATAAAAACCATATTCCCGTGTTATTACGATATTTACAATTATATGCAATTAAAAATACTCTTCTTCCCTGCCTCATTCATTTTTATCATAGTTATCACACATCTGCTGCACACTCTGCACTGCAACGGAACTGATGGTCATAGCGGTAATGCAACAAATTACAGTAATAAGAATATTTTTTAATACTTTCATAAAATCCCTTTCTATTAGCTTAAAAAAGAACCCAGAAGCTTTTACACTTCTGGGTTCTGCTTTATGCTCGATCAACATAGTATTCAGCATCACTGTTCTGCTGAATAGCAGCTTCAATTATTGCAGGTGTCTGCTTACGAACGTAAGCTAATGCCACATATGACTGCTTCACAGCAAACAAGCACAACTCTTCCGTCTGCTTGCGTATTAAGCACAAAACATGATAATTAGCTTCTAAAGCAACTTTGCAAATTTCCGGATCCTGCACATCCAAATACTTTATAAGATACGGATGTTCCTTTATCACAGCAATTAAGTCCTCTCGGCACAATTCATTAACATTCATGTTTATTCTCCTTTACTATTATTTTTTGATATGCTATTATTCTCCAAAGGAGGTGATTCTATGGGAATGGGATGGCATACACTTACACACGAAAGCAGTGAGTTAACATCAAAAAGACCTTGTAAATGCGGTAAGGGCTTCATTTATTCTTACTTTGTAACTACAGAAGAAAGTGAATACCCTCCATTTGAACGTGGTTATGAGAAAGAAACTACTGACTGTCCAAATAACTGCGAACAAATTAAACGAAGTTGATTAGTATTTAACACCAAAAGAACCCAGAAGCTTTTACACTTCTGGGTTCTGAGATACCATTGACATCTCTTAACATAGATGCTATTCTAATCTTGGCACATTTATAATTAAATAAATTATAAATCTCTTTCATGGTGCCAAGTTTAGACTGAAAGGAGTGATTAAATGAGAGATTTACTGAAAGGAGTAATCGGAAGCTTATTGTTTCTTATTATTCCTGTACTAGCAATTATTTTAACGCTAGTAATAGTAGGAGTTATCTAGACTCCTAGGGATTACCTGAAGTAACTCTCAGTTAATCTCTTTGCGAAAGATCTCTTTTTTAATTACTTTGTGAATACACAAAAGAACCCAAGGGTGTAGACCTTTGGGTTCTTCATTTTACACTCTTTCATAGCATCAAAAGAACCCAGAAGCTTTTACACTTCTGAGTCCTGCTTTTCTATTTTATTACTTTCTAGCACCACAAGAGCAAGCCCAGTAACCTTCCTCATCATGATGAACAGTGTGCGTCTTTGCTGGGATAGTTTCTGTCCAAGCGTCCTTGGTTTTTACCCATGCTTGTGTGGAGCCATAACCATCACTACCACAAGGATGAGCTCGTAAAGCCTCCATACTAAGAAACACCTCATGACACCCATTACACCGCACAGCTGGTGCCCAGTATCCCTCTTCAGGATAATCAATTCTCTGTTCCGGAGTGTCAACCACCGTCTCATCCCAGGCATCTTTGGTTTTTACCCAAACATTGTAATTGTGCTGATGCTGAGTTGTAGGAGCCTCTGTCGTTGCTGGAGTAGATGGCTTCTGACTTGGTGTTGAGTTACTGTTTCCTGAGTTACCAGATCCACTGTTTCCAGAATTACTACCATTGTTACTTGGCTTTGGTGCTGTACTCTGTCCGCTGCTAGTACTTCCACCATTATTACTATGGTTTGTGCTTGGCTTTGTGGACTCTGTTGTGCTTGGCTTCTTCTCTTCAGTAGTCTCTTCAGCTTTCTTCTTGCCACCACCAATTTCTGTAGTAGCTGGTACTGCTTCCGGCTTTTCGCTTCCACTTACTGCAGCCTCAATCACTGCCTCAGTCGTTGCTTCCTCAGCTACCTCTGTTGTACTCGGAACACTCTCAACTGCATCACTTCCGGTTGCCCGGTCACCACTCCCTGTTTGATTTCCGCACCCGGTCAGGAGCATGGATGCAACTACGATTGAAATCCAAATACTTCTCTTCCCTATCTTTTTCATCTACTTGTACCTCCCCTTTATCCCCTTATATTTCATTTTTTATTTTATTTATAAAGATACTTTGAGTATACACGTGGGGGATGGATATACTTTTTTATTGCTTTTTTTCGAAATATTGTTTTCATTTGTGAAAACAGGTTTTTATTTGCAAGCTAAAAATGCAAAAATTGCTTCAATTTTCATTGTAAACAATATTTTTTGTTATTCGCTTACTGCACACTGAACGTATACATCGTGTTACTCTGTAAACTCAGTGAATTCTCAAATGCTTTCCGTGTCACCTTCACTTCTGCACCAAGCACCGGATCGTAATACCGAATATGTGTCGAATTGTAGCTGATGACAAGCACATACCGCCCATCATCGATGCAGGCTGCAAACGGAATATCCCGATCCAGGAAATACAGCGCCGTCGACAAACTGATACCGGAGATATTGATACCGACACCATTCGTGTAATCCTCAAATACCTTCTCAAAAGTACCACAGTTTATCGCATCTGTAAGCTCCAGTGTACCTCCCGCATACTGTGCACACATATACGCACAGGTAAGCAGCGACTGATTTGCATCCAGATTCGGTGTCTCCTTGATCTCATCTGCGACTGTATTATAGCTGTCCGCTGCCAGACAGCGATAGATCGTATTTCCGTTGCTGTCCACAACAAGTCCTGCCTCGTCATCGACCACCCGCGTGATTGCGCTTCCGGCAGTTTCGTACTCGCCGATGTAGCCCGCATTGTCAAACACATAATACGCACCGTCACGTGTCTTCGTCTGCACCTGCATATCCTTGTAAGCCTCTGCTCTTCCGTATTTTGTCTTCCGGTAGCTTGCAGTATCCGACAGATAGAAATTCGATGGGAATACAATATCTAAGATATTCCATGCATAGCTGTCATATGTCGTATCCGTCGTGATCATCTTATTATTTTCCTCTTTCTTGTAGGAAATATAATCCTGATCGATTTCTTCAAAGAACTGGTTCTGTTTGCGTGCACGCGTCAGATAAATGGTATCATCCCCAACCGATGCATTCATGATATACACCCCATCCTTCGTGTAATCTTTCTTCTGTTCACCATTATCGCTCATGATAAACAACTCATACAATGGCAGGATTGCCTGTCCATCGGAAGTCATAATTACATCTGCACTATGCGCACAGCCATAGATCAGATCATTTTCCACAAATCCAAGTGCCAGCAGCAGATCACCAGTTGCACAGGTTTTCTCATACGTTTCACCTGTCTCAAAATTCTGTATCGTGATTGCTGTGACATTTTCATCCTCGGCAGCATTCGGATAAGCAACCAGCTTCCGGTTCGCAGACACAAGGTATTTGGCAGAAGGAATTCCCTCGACAATCGCAGTCTGCGTCATATCAGCAAGGGATACCTCATACAACGTTTCATCAAGCAGATAGTAGAATTTATTCGTCTGCGCGTTGTAATAGGTAAATCGTCCGGTCTCCTTCTTCATGATGTCATAGCTCTCATCACATTCCACGAAGAACAGCTCCTGTGTCGTCATACTCTCCGCAGAATAATAATAAAGAGACATTCCATTTTTGCCCTCATGCACGCCACGGTTCATATAACCGTACACAACAAAGTAGATATTTCCATCCGCATCCATATCCGCAATATTGATATCCAGATTCGTGTTGAGTGTCCGGGCATCCGAGAAGCTGTCCTGCGGATAGCTGAATATATTCGTAAGCGAGCTGTCATTGTACTTGTACATCCAGAGTTGTCCAAGACGCACAAACGCTAAAATCCCATAGTCCTCAGATGTCACATATTCTGCTGGCTCATTTGTCACGCCCATGCTGATACTATTCCGGTCCTTGCTAATGTAACCACTGTCAAAAAAGCTTTCCTGATACCGGTCGAAAGCAAGCAGCTTCACCGTCTCCGAACTCCGGTTATAGGTGACATTGTAGTATTCGTCGACCTGATAATAATGACTCTTCTTGTCATTCATGGATTCCACCACATAGGACATGTGAATCACAGCATATTCCTTGTCGATTTCCGTGATCGTCGGCGTCACGCCCGTCACAACCACAGGTGTCAGCCCGCCCCAAGTGATCTGCTCATAGGTTGCATTCAGATCGACATGTGCCAGACTTGACGTTGTTCCTGCCTTGTCCGTCTTCAGGTTATCAAATACAACATTGCCCTCGGACTCATTGACTTCCTTAATAAACGTCGTGTCATGGAAGTTTGTTGCAAAATCCACGATTGCCTTGGCATGCTGTTCCGCCAGATTTACCACACGGTTATAGTATCGCACCTCCGTACCATCTGCCGCCGTAATGATAAATACAAATACATACTCCCGGTTTTGCTGCATGTCCATCCGGAAATTCACATCATATTTCTTGCGTCCGTTCTCGACACTTCCAGAAACCGCGTCGCCACGTTCCACAAGGGAATCACCTGCAATACTTCGCAGCTCATAGGTAAATGTCTCGCCATATTTCGCCTCATTGTCCACAAGCACCGTCACACCATGATTACTGTTTAGTGGCACAATCCCATCCCGCATCAGGCTCGTCGACATCGTCTGCGTATATCCACAGGTCCGGTTAATAACCTTACCCTCGAATTCAAGATAGACATATGGAAGTGTCGGCTCGTCCAATTCGCTGGATACACGATCCAAGCCTCTGTTATTGAATTGATTTACCAGAAAGGCTGTGCCCACTGCAACCGCAATGAACACAAACGCCTTTATCAAAAACCGTTTCATAGTTAGAAATATTTTCTCCTTTTACGATATCTGCACCGACGAATATAAAATTCATGGCAGACCATAATCTCAATCATATGAAGCAATGTTTCGTCCGCATCCTTATAGCAGATCTTCTCATAAATCTTCTTCGCAATTGAAAACATCGCTACCTTGTCTGGATAAACTGCAAACATAGGACTTCCTTCATATTCCAGCCGGTCGCAGGCATCCTCCACCATAACCAGTATCAGCTTTGCCCGCATCGGATACATCGCACGCAAATATGCCCGGTCTTCCTCTAACTCCTGCTCATCCACAACCATGAGTTCCGGAGTGCGAAACTTATGCACATACATCTCATCGATTTCTTTCATGGAATCCTCTCACATAAAATGACATAAATAGACAATCAGTTTTTGGCTGATTGTCTATCTGTTTTTCTTATTTTATGCTTTGAAATCCTGTTTTGTGCGTCCGAATCCGTATCTCCTACTCATCACCAAAGGAAATGCCGAGACGTTTTGCATATTTAACAATACTATCGTCCGGGGAAACATATTTGAGCTTTCCTGCAGACTCTTCCATCGGAATTGCTGTCACTTCATTGTTACGCATAACAACAAGCTTGCCGAAATCTTTATTCTTGATCAGCTCGACTGCCTCTGCACCAAACAGGCTGGAAATCACACGATCATATGGATCCGGGCTTCCGCCTCGCTGTGTATGTCCCGGAACTGTCACACGGATGTCCATACCGGAATATTCCTTGATCTTATCTGCAACTTCATAAGCGACAGATGGATATTTCGCAGCTGCGGCTGCTACGGCTGCCTTACGCTCCTTCTTTGGAAGTGCTGCGACTTCTTTCGAGATTGCACCCTCTGCAACAGCAAGAATCGAGAATCCCTTGCCCTGCTTGGTTCTTCTGTCAAGTGCCTCACATACCTTGGCGATATCATATGGAATTTCCGGAATCAGGATGATGTCTGCACCGGATGCGATACCCGCATGCAATGTAATCCAGCCTACCTTATGTCCCATAACTTCTACGATAAATACACGGTTGTGTGAGCATGCAGTTGTATGGATGCAGTCGATTGCCTGTGTTGCAACATCGACCGCACTCTGAAATCCGAATGTCATATCGGTGCCCCAGATATCATTGTCGATTGTCTTTGGAAGTCCAATCACATTCAGTCCTTCCTGAGACAGACGGTTTGCTGTCTTCTGGGAACCATTTCCACCGAGAACAACCAGTGCATCAAGCTTCAGTTTGTTGTAATTTTTCTTCATTTCCTCAACTTTGTTGAGTCCTTCCGGTGTCGGCTCATCGATCAGCTTGAACGGCTGACGGGAACTGCCAAGGATCGTGCCACCCTTTGTCAGAATTCCAGAGAAATCTGACGGCTTCATCTTTACATAATTGCCATAAATCAATCCCTTGTAGCCTTCTAAAAAACCATATACTTCCACGTCTTCAAACGTATTATACAGTCCCTTTGCCACACCACGCATCGTCGCATTTAAGGCCTGGCAGTCACCGCCACTTGTCAACATTCCGATTCTCTTCATACTGTAACCTCCTTAATTTATGTGTCTCCTCTACAACAAAGTTCTTCCTTCTAATGCCCGAAGTAACGTCACTTCATCAATACATTCCAGATCGCCGCCGACCGGAACGCCACTTGCAATTCTTGTGACCTTGATTCCAGATGGCTTGACCAGCTTGGATATATACATCGCAGTCGCTTCGCCCTCCACACTGGAATTTGTTGCAATAATCAACTCTTCTACATCTTCCTGCTCCAACCGCAGGATCAGTTCCTTCAACCGGATATCTCCGGTTCCAATTCCCATCGCCGGGTTGATCACACCATTTAATACATGGTAGACGCCCTGATACTGTCCCACACGCTCATATGCTGCCAGGTCTCGTGGAGTCTCGACAACCATGATCAGCTTATGGTTCCGCTTCGGCGATGCACACACCGGACACAGCTCCTGATCAGTAATCGTATAACAGGATTTGCAGTACCGGATATTCTTCTTTGCATCTGTGATTGCTGCCGACAGGCTTTCCACCTGTTCTTCCGGCATATTGATAATATGGAACGCCAGCCGCTGTGCGGTCTTTCCACCGATGCCGGGAAGTCTTCCGAGTTCACCGATCAGCCGGTTTACTTTCTCTCCATAAATATCCATTAGAACGGCAAACCTCCGCCTAATCCACCGGTGATCTTACCCATGGAATTCTTCTGATCCTCATCCTGCATACGGATGGCTTCGTTCATAGCAGCCATGATCAGATCCTCGAGCATCTCGATATCGTCCTTGTCGACAACTTCCTCGTCGAGATGAACTTCTGTTACTTCCTTCTTGCCATTGATCTTTACCTTGACAACACCACCGCCGGCAGTTGCCTCATATTCTTTTTCTTCGAGTGCTTTGGTGGTCTCTTCCATCTGCTTCTGCATCTTCTGTGCCTGCTTCATCAGATTGTTCATATTTCCTGGCATCATGCCCATTCCACCATATCCACCTCTTTTTGCCATCTTTATATCCTCCTGATTTCTTATTCTTATATTCATACACGGTTTCCCATGCGTACTACCTTTTTATATGATTTGGACTCGCCAGATTAAAAGCTTACTCATGCATTTCGATGTCATCAAATACAATCCGGCTCAAATCCCAGTCCTTCTGCAGTTCGTGTACTTCTTCCCTGCCATCAATCTTGCGGAATGTCACACGTACCTTGCACTGTGCCATATTGGTCAGCTGCTCGCTCAGTTCATCGAGCTTGTCCTGATTCGCGAAATACGAAATCGCCAGATCGTTGTCTGGTGTATCCGCTACAACGAGTTCCAGCGCGCCAGATTCTCTTCCGGCAACCAGTGATGCCTGTCTGTAATAATGCTGCACCAGTCTCGGTCCGCGCTTGCCAATCGTCTTCCACGCTTTCGCAATCAGAAGCAGATCCTCGTATTCTGCCTGCGGATATTTGTCACGCAGATTCTGCTTGATGTGCTCGGATGAATCACCTGTTTGTGGTGCAACTGCCTGCTGCACTGTCCCTGCGCCTTCCGTTGCCGGCGGTGCAACTGCCATCACAACCGGATGTGCCTGCTGCTCTTTGAGCAGTTCCTTCGTCTCTGCAAGCTGCTGCTCCAGTGACTCGATTCGTGCCTGAATTCCTTCGATATCGTAACGCATCTCCGTCTTACAAAGCTTGATGATCGCGATTTCCAGCATCACACGCTTGGATGTCGTATATGCGATCTTCGCTGCGGCTTCCTGTAAAACATAGATTGCATGCATCATCCAGTCCTGTGTCATATCGCTTGTGAGTGCAACCATGCGCTGTTTTATCTCCGCTGTCACATCGATCGTCATATCCGGGTCGATTGACAGCACCAGTATATTCCGGATAAATGCAGTAAATTCATTGACCAGCTGCAACAGATCCTTGCCCTGCCAGATTGCTTCATCTATGATCTTCAATGCACCAACCAGATCTTTTTCTTTCAGACATTCAAACAACTGAATGTAAACTTCCACATCCACGGCACCAATTGCCGCGAGTACTTTATCTAATGTCAGTTCCTCACCCAGATGGTAAGAGATACACTGTTCCAGAATACTCAAACCGTCTCGCATGGAACCATCTGCGGCACGCGCCACATATTCAACCGCTTCTCTGGTCGCCGCGATTCCTTCCCGGTCGAGAAGCTCCTGCAGACGATCTGCAATTATCTCCAACGGAATCCGGTGGAAATCATACCGCTGGCAACGCGACAGAATCGTCGCCGGAATCTTATGTGATTCCGTGGTCGCCAGAATAAATATTACATAGGAAGGTGGTTCCTCCAACGTCTTCAAAAGTGCATTGTACGCTGCGTCACGGAGCATATGCACCTCGTCGATGATATAGACCAGATACTTACCAGTTGACGGTGAGTAATTCACCGAATCCGTGATCTGTCTGATATTATCCACACCATTATTACTTGCGGCATCAACTTCGATTACATTCATCGCCGCACCTGCAGCAATCGCCTTGCAGCTGGCACATTCATTACACGGACTTCCGTTGATCGGATGCTCACAATTGACTGCCTTTGCCATCAGCTTCGCCGTCGTTGTTTTACCGGTACCCCTGGTTCCGCAGAACAGATACGCATGTCCCACGCGGTCATGCACAATCTGATTTCGGATCGTCGTCACAATATGTTCTTGTCCTTTGATCTCCTCGAACGCGTCCGGTCTCCACTTCCGGTACAATGCCATGTACGACATAAACTGCCTCCAACTCTATATATGGAAAATCTGATCCAGCATCCGAAGGGTCTTGAAGTTGCCCTTTGCCGTTATCTCGCCGGACATAAAGCCTTTCTGGAAGCTATTTTTGCCAGCCAAAATATTACGCAGCATCGTGCTTGATGCTTTCAGCTTCACATCGGCTTCCACATCCGCGCCATACTCACACTGTAAGACTTTCCCTACATGTATCACTAAATTCTTCCCCATATCCGGTACTATGATCACATAGCTTGCCGCAAATCCGGTCTCCGGATGGAAATTCTCATAAAATCCTTCGATAATATCGTCCTCGTAGACACTTGGTGGTTCTGGTGCCTCTTCCTCATCTCCAAGCATCTGCTTGAACATTGCAGCGAGTTCCTCAATATCCTCTTTCTGCTTCTTCACATAGCCATCATCTGCCACAAACTTGGAAAGCTGCTCACTCTCCTGTGGTGTCAGATTGATATTGTTCTGCTTGATCAGAGTGTTCTTTACCGCAGTGTTACTCGTCGGCAGTTTCCTTGTCTTCTTATTGATCAGGCGGTAAAAATCCTCTGCTTTTTTCTCAATCAGATTCAAATACTGGCTTTCCTGCTCCAGCACATCCGTCGAATCCACATACGTCGCGATTCCCGGCTCTGAAATGCCACCCAGCACATCCCATGCCTTTCGCAGTGACAGCTCTGCATCCTGTTCTCCATACGCCGTTGCAACGACAACCGGCATCATATAGAGTGACGCGATCTTCTCCTTGTCACCATACAGCCAGCACATATCCAGAAACTGCTGCATATAGCCGCCAATGCCAAACCATTCCAGACTCGCTGCCAGAATCACGCCATCGCAATCCTTCAACGTATTCGGAAGTGTTGCAATCCCCGACTTATCTTCATACATATTATATCTTGTGACTTCTACCCGAAGCTCCTGCAGAACCTGAATGATTTTCTCCACTACAAAGAGTGTTGGATCCTCCAGCAATCCCCGGCCTCCGTAATACACATTTACCTTCACCGTAACACCTCATGTATTCACTGCCATTTTTTCTTTCGCATGCTACAAAAACGCACACTATTACTATACCAAAAACAGGGGGTAAATACAATAATTGCGAGGAAAAAATCCAAGCAAACAAAAAACAGCACTAACTGGAATTAATGCTGTTTATAACTGTTTCAGTTTTTCTTCACAATTTTCAACTCATATCCCAATGAATCTAAAATACAACAGAACATTTTTAATGATGGAGAATTCTCTTTTTTCTCAATCCTCGAAATCACCTGTTGTCTATTTCCAATCGTTCTTGCCAACTGTGTCTGTGATATCCCCTTTTGTTTCCTCAATTCAATCATCTCTGCAATCAGTCGATATTCATCCTCGCTCTTTTTCCACGTATTATAAAATTCCTCGGAATTATTTTTCTTCTCCTGTATTATTTCTTGAATATTAATTTCTGCAAATGCCATATTACTTCCTCCTACACAATTTTTCCTCCGGAAATAAACCTCATACACTTTTTTATCCCATCGTTTCGATAATACTTTTTCAAATTCACCTTTTTCCATATATGCCAATACTGCCAATCCATCTACCTGTTCTTCTATTGTCAACGCATTTATATACTCCATAATTAAATCTTTCCCAGAGCTTGATAAATATGTATGTATTTTCATATCTTCTCCTTATTTTACAATCAATAAGTTGTATTTGTCAATATATCAATGTTCTTACGCAACAAAAAACTCCTCATTTGCCAGTCCGACCACATCGCCCTTTTCCAGCTTCTGTTCTGTCATCGCCGGGATACGCTTCGTATTGATATACGTTCCATTGGTAGAGTTCTGATCCTCGATATACAGTCCATCCGGACGGCAGAACAACCGGACATGCACACGACTGATTTGTGTCGTGGCAACACGATAATCGGACGCCTTATCCCTGCCTATGGTAAACGACGCCTTATCCATCGGAATACGGAACGATTCCAGAGCGCCATTCGTCAGTGGTACCAGCTTCATATCTGGAATTCGACTATCTTGTACAGATTTTTCCGACAGTCCCATCGGAACATCCACGCTGTGCACAGCCTGTTCCGCCTGTCTGCTGTATCCCTGTACAGGCGCATCCTCCAATGTTTCATCTCCCTGCACCTGCCTGCCATATTCCTGCATCGCTGACTCAGATTCCTGTCCATCTTCCTTGTCGCGCGCTGTCATGATTGCAAGAATAATCAGCGTTAAAAGCCAGACAATTCCAAAGATTGCAGTTCCCGTCGTCCCATCAAAAAACAGATATTTAATAATCAGTGCCAGCGCGGCGCCTCCTGCCAACGCATACAGCAAAAAGCGTTTTGAAAATATTGCATCTATGTCCGCACGCGCTACTTTTTGTTCAAGCGTCACTGCTTCTTCCGCAAATTCATTTTCTTCGCTGCTGTTTGGTTTCTGCATGGACGTTTTCTCACCCTGCTTCCGACATCTTCCATCTGTATCCGTTCCAGCATTCAACAATGCGAGAAAATCTGTCATATCACTCCATTCATCCGTCAACACCCGGTGACATTCATACAAAAACAGTTCTCCCGCACGATCTTCATGGGAAAACCGCGGCATCAGATATTCCAGAAATGCGGTAAGCTGTTCCTTCAATGGCTTTTGATAGCCTGGCACACAGAGCATCCGAATCTCGTTTTTCTCCTTTTGCATGAACAAATACTCCACGCGGATAACCAGATCCGATGCATCGAGCAAATATGCTTCCAATGCGTCCGCCTGCTGCATGATCTGATTCAAAACTTTCTTTAACTGTGTCCCATTCATTGTCTTTTGCTGCAAATATGCCTGTAAACCATAGCAATCCTTCGTATTGTGCGACAGCCATACCTCCGCATCCGTACAGATCATGGAAGAAGGAAGTATGTAAGGCAGTTCATTTTCCACAAGCATCCGGACCTGATACATCCTTCCGTGTTCTTCGAGTTCCTGCATCGTTCCAACCTTCGCATCCATATAATGATAGATTCCTTTATTCCCAAACAATATTTCCATACACCTGCCACCTTCTCAGCCGATTACTGCATACATCCACTTCTGTGATACATACATGCCCTTCTTTTTCATACCGATAATTTCCATCCGAGATAACAGCCTGCCCTGCATCACGCGTCTCGGCATTTTTCATTTCTTCCAGCTGTTCACGCAATCCAGCCCCTTCCTGATAAGTATAAATTACACTGTATCCCTCCTGTTGTACCAGACCATCCCTAACGGTATCCAAAAACAGGAATATTACCATGACCACTATGCCAAATATAATCGGCATGATCAGACTCATCTCTACCACAGAGCTTCCTTTGTTTCCCATCTCTTCACCCTCCTTGTTTCTCTTCTTTTAATTTCCTGCACCGCAACGGGAACATGCCGCAAGCCCGGTTACCTCGCTTTTCTTCTTCCGGTACACCGTCCGTTTCAACCCGCTGCACGTCAGACTGCTATGGTAACGGTCTCCCTCATTTGTCACATAAACCTGTCTTCCCTGCACATCCTTCCCGCAAAACGCACACATATCATATCCATTATGTTTTGCCTGTTCCAACGTACTTGCCTGAATCTGCAAGGTTAGATAACTGCATCTGCGTGTCATGTGATACACTGCCTGATTGTCCGTCACATATACATATGCATCCTCCGCACGTACCGCATCCGTCTCTGTATCTTCCCTCGCAGCCCCTGTATATGCCCGTTTTCGGATTGTAAACGATCGTGTGCCCAGATGTTCCATCGCGTAACTTACCCGGAGCACAATATATTCCTCGCCAATCTCACTTCCGAGAAACTGTACACCAGAGACTCCATGCTTTACATACCGTTCCACTGTTTCTTTTTCATCTGCATACTTTGGAAACCGCAAATATGCAACCGCCGTATCTGCTGCCCCAAGATATGCAATTTCTGCCATATACTCTGCTGTTTCTGCCGCTGCCTCGTAGACCTGTGCCTCTGCAAGCACACTCTGAGCCATCCAAAACAACGATACCATCGCCAGCAGGAACACCGACATCACAAGCGTTGCTTCCAGTGATGCACTTCCCTGATTTCTTATTTTACCCATAACACACCTCTTTCCTATTGCTTTCCGAGAACTCCTCAGGATAGACAAGAAAGTTTTCAATTATTGCTTTGGCCAGCACCCGGAGAGGTTTTTTATAGTTTCAACCGTCCTGAGAAATCCCCGGAAAACAATACGAAAGAGTCTTTCATCTTTTAATACGCTGCGCTTTGGTGATATTGAAACCGATGTCCACCAAAGGTACTTTCAAAGTCTGCTTCCAGTCCAACTGCAGCATGCAATATCCGAAATTCCTTCTCCTCCTGCATCGTATTGATCTGCATCAGATCCAGCATCCGCGCCGTCGCACCGTCGATATTCATCGCCTGTAAAATTGACAGATATGCCTGATAATCCAGTCCGTTTTCTGCATCCTCCGTCTCCTTCAACAAGCTTTCACTGATATGCTCAATATCCGTGATCCAATTATCCGCATTTTTCATAAAAGGAGCCTTTTTTCCATCGAACAAAATCCTCACATCTGCTATTGACTCAATATATGCCCAGCAGCCCGCCAAAAAATATTTGAGGGCCGGAATCAGATATGGCGCAGCTCCCGCAATACTTGTTGCCAGTTCCGTCAGTGTCTGCATCTTATCCGGTTGCCGGATCAATCCGATATAATTGATCGGATAGCGGATTCCAATCATCCGATGCGCCACCGATTTTAAATTCTCATAGTCTGAAGACTTTCCTGCAATCAGATACTCCTGTTCATAAGCAAGCACTGCTGTATCATTTTTCTCTTCCCTGTACGAATTAAACACCTGACCGATGTAGGCAAGCTGTATTCCCGTGTCCGTCAATGAATCCTGCCACGAACCAAGCGCCGTCAATCCCTCCAGCAAAGGAACCATACTGTCAAAATCCCGATCCACTTCTTTGTAATCAGAGAAAAATCCTATCAATCGCAGACTTGGTGCATCCACCAACGATATGGTTGCATCAGAAACGGTCTTGTCTTCCGGTAACACCAGATTCAAAATAATACTGCCGGATAACTTCTTTGTATAATCACGCGGATCATCCACCTCTGGCTGTACCGTTGGATTTTCTTCGTCCATATTTTCTGAACCCACCACACCTGCATCCGATGTATCATCTACATCCATTCCATCTGTTTTTAATTCCGCCGTCTCCATATCCTCTTTCACTTCCTCTGGCAATGTTCCATCCTGTCCGCCTGTTTTTTCTTTCATCTGATCCACGCCCATCTGCACACCCTTTTCTGCTGCTGCGTAAACCATATATTCCTGCATCTGTTTTTTAAGCGGCGCATATGACTGGTCTGTGAGCATTGTCATATCTGTGATTGATGCCCGTACATCCGTGTACTCCGTGCCAAGTTTTTCCGCATATGCCTGTTCCAGCCATTCCTCCAGATAAGCCTCGCCCTTTCCGCCCGCGGTCTTATCAAAAAGGAGAATATGATAATGCTCAAATATGTAGCTGTTGTAGCAGGCTTTGATATCCGACATGGAAAGGCGGGTTGCAATCACATTTTTTGATTTAGCAGCACTCAATATCACCACCTGTATTACAAGTGTGATCAATACAAGCATTACGGCTGTTATCATACTGATGAATACAACGATTCTTCCTTTGTTGTTCATATTCTCCTCCTGTCTTTGTTTTCTACGAATATACTTTCTTCGCATCCCTGTTAATGGTTGTCCAGATTGTCTCGACCAATGCAGAAATCTGTTCTTTGAAAATGAGAACCATCGCAACCAATACGACGATGATCAATATAACCTCGACGACTCCCATTCCGTCCTCCTCCTGCATAAACCGTTTCCATGCACCCATACGTTTCACATCCCTTCTATCCTCTACAATCCGACCCAAGCCGGATATACGATCATTACCATAACAAGAACCAACAGCAGGATCATGGGAAATAACAGCTTTGTTGATGCCTCCTCTCCTTTTTTCTTTGCAAGCTCCCGGCGTTTTTCCAACGCCTGCTGCATCTCCTGCTCCATCAGATTTCTAAGATCCTTTGTTCCCATACGAATATACTGACTGATGTGTTGTAGCAGTTGGTAATATTCCGGCAGTTCCAGCCGCCGACCAAGCTGCTCATACACCCAGCTCTCCTCACTTCCAGTGTCAAGCTGATGCATCGCATATTCCAGCTCTCTTCTTAACAACCAATCTTTTTCCATTTCTGATAGAATCTGCCGGATTCCTGTCTGCACCGTCATTCCCGATCCAAGCAGCAGCCACAGGCGATTTACAAAAGACGGATATTGTTCCATTAGCACATTGTTTCTTTTTTTCCGTTCTTCTTTCCATTTTGCATACAGCCAGACCGGCAAAGCCGCCGCCAGCACAATGCCAAATATCACCCATGTCATTGCCTGTCCATGTTCTTGTTTCTGTAACGAAATGCCTACTTCCCCGAGCTGCTCCGGCAAAACCAGTGCCTCATCGGTTCTTGTCTCCTGTTCCAACTGAAAAAGTGCGTCTTCTACCCGTTCTATCGCATCTTTCCTACGCATATCCTTCACCACAGATACCGGAAAGCTATGTTCTATCGTATATGTCCGATACGATACCTCTACCGTCAGCAGCACGATCACCGTCTCTGTCACTTCCTCCAAGTCTACCTTTCCATAAGAGGAAAGCACTGCGGGATTGTCTGATCTCCACGCATAGGTAAATACCCCTGTTGCATCCTCCCCTGGTAAATTCAGAGAACGGCTTACATGCTCCAGATCCGGATTGTCACCTAATATTTCCGATTCCAACTCCGTAATCCGCTGTTGTGCCTGCTGATAGAATTCTTCCTCCGTGTATTCTCTTGGTTCGATTTCCATCGTATATGTATATTCTTTGTCATCGACCGACAGCCGGATATCTTCCGTTTTCACTTTGCCATCATAATTTGTCCGTTTCACAACTTGTGTGTCCAATCTTTCTGACTGCTGCATGTTTTTAAACAGTAGTCCCTCCGCGATACAAGTACTTGCAAACAGGATTGCAATGGTTGTCCAGACCAGCTGCTTTACACGCGTTCGAACAAGCGTCTGCGCCTCCCGCCGCGTCAACACCCGCAATGCCTGCACTTCCTCCCGGATATGTTTCAGCCCTTTGATATCTCCATCTTTGTATTTACTGAAATGGATTCTCGATAAGATTGCCAAACAGGCAAGTGCTGCCTGTATTCCTATGCATAACTCCATTTTTTACACCTCGATTCTTATTATTTTTTCAATCCACCACGCGCACAAACCAATGCCCGCCAACGAGACGCCCATCCAAAGTCTCCCGGTCGCAGTGGTGTAAAGCACCTGCATATAAGACGCATTTGTCATACGCAGAAACAACACAATTCCAAATGGAACAAACAGCATAATGCGTCCTTCTAATTTCTTCGCAGCCAGCACCGTCTGAATCTCCAGTTCCACCAGCTCAGACTCCTGCATTTGTCGCACCATCCGGCGAATCAGATACGGAATATTGCCGCCATAGCGTTTTGCAGCCTCAATCATAGCTGCCAGTTCCCGAATTTCATCCACGCCGCTTCGATCTGCAAGTGCCATCAGGAGCTGTTCGATCCGCTTATGACAAGCAATACCATTCGTCAAAATCTGTAGTTCCGCTTCCATCAACGGGAACTCCCCCGCGCTCGTCCGGTATGTCTGTACAAACGCATTTTCCAACGAATACCCGGCACTGATACTTCCTGACACCAGCGTCATCACTTCCCGGAATTCTGTTTTCAGCTGTCGCGTCTGCTTTTGCAGACAGCCCTGACGGAGCCGTTTTTGCACCACGGGGATACATATGGGAATCAACAGACATCCCCACCACGCATCAAAAAATAAATATCCTGCACTACCTCCAACCGCACAGCTTAGCAGAATCACGATCATCCAAAACCTGATATCCGCTCTATACACCCGGTAATCCACAAACCACCTCCTCAAAAATCTCCATCATCCCTGCACTCTGCATCTTCTCCAGATGCAGCAGGTCATTTACCTTCCGAAGCACGCCCTGCACCTTTCCGTTTCGCACGCCCGTCTCCTGAAACTCAAACAATGTGTTTAATCTGATTTCTCCATGTTCCATACCTTTTACCTCACATATCTCTACTACCTTTCGGGTTTTGTCCCGCAGCCGGCTCACATGAATGACAATATCCACCGCTGATGCAATCTGCCTGCGCACGGCAGGAAGCGGAATCTCCATTCCCATCAGCACCATCGTTTCCAATCGTGCCAGCATGTCCTCCGCCGAATTTGCATGTCCGGTCGACAGCGACCCATCATGTCCGGTTCCCATTGCAGAAAGCATATCGATTGCCGCCGCGTCCCGCACCTCACCCACAATGATCCGATCTGGGCGGAGCCGGAGACTCGCCTTAATCAAATCCCGAATTGTGATCTCGTTTTCGCCCTCCAGATTCGCCGTGCGTGCCTCCAGCCGAACCAGATTTTCCACACCGCGGATCTGTAATTCTGCCGAATCCTCAATCGTCACGATCCGCGCATCCTTTGGCACAAAATCACTGAGTGCATTCAGCATTGTCGTCTTGCCGGAACCGGTACCGCCGGAGATAAATATGTTGTACCCCGCCTGCACCAATATCCGCAGCACCGATGCAACGCCTGCATCCACACTTCCCATCGCAATCAATGCTTTCATATCAATCCGTTGTTTCGGAAACCGCCGGATCGTGATCACCGGTCCACCAAGCGACACCGGTCTTGTCACGATACATACACGCGAACCATCCATCAGCCGCGCATCTACGATTGGAGACGCTGCATTGATCCGCCGGTTACAATCCCCGACAATATGCTGAATCACTGTCTCCAGTCGTTCCTCCGACGAAAATCCCTTCTCATAGCGCCGGATCACACCATCCCGCTCTACAAAAATATCCGACTGTCCATTGACCATGATCTCCGTTACCGTCTCATCTTCCAGAAGCTCCGTCAGCACATCCAGCCGCCGAAGGCTGTTAAACAACTCCACCCGCAGACCGACCTTTTCCTTCAAAGGAACATATTGATCCTTTGTCTCTTCGAGGATGCACCGGTCGATCATCCGCGCAATCTCTGCATCCTCCACATCCCTTGTCAGATCCAGTTCTGACGCCACACGCATTTTCAGTCGTTCCCGCAAAGATCGTAGTTCCATTCCATTACCTCACATACATGTCTGCTATCTGATCCACATCCTGACCTTCTAACTGGACATATTTCAGATTCTCTGTTTTTTCATATTCCTGACGCAACATTTGCTCGAATACCTTCTGTTTTTTCTGAGAAACTGTATCTCGAAGCGTCGGTATCAAGATCCGGTCAAATGCGCCAAATACTGCATAACTTGCCAATGCCATACCTCCAATATCAAACACTACACCCGCATACTGTCCGCGTCTTTGAATCGCTTCCCGGAACCATCGAAGATCCTCAATCTCGATCTGCCGGATATCCCGGAAACATTCCGGTGGCGGCAGACTCGCAACCGCATTTGCCTGCAAATACTCCAGACATTCCTCATTTCTGCTTTTCATGCAATAGAGCATCCAACTTCCAATCCCATTTTCATCTAAGCATTCCGAAATGCCTTCCCAATTCACATATAGGCTGTTCCCAATCCGCTCACACAGGCTTTTGGCAAACGTCGTTTTTCCGCATCGCCCCAGCGGGGAATACACGGCATAAAACATGCCTGTTTCTGTCACACAGGGCTGATTCGCTCCAATCATCTGAAGCATCGTTTCAACCAGATGTTCCACACTCTGGTACCGAAAAAAATACTGCGTCCGCCCGATATATTCGCGGTTTGTCGTGAGCACCAGAACCGGGCAGTCCTCCGCGTCCTTCCAGTCCGCATAGCAGTCTCCAACCAGTATCAGCTCCGGTTTCTCCCGCTCCCGAAAAGCGGCATACACCGCAGGATTCGAAAATACATAAAGCTGGATCGGGATTGTTGCCCGCAAATTCAGATATTCCATTAACGCCCTTTGATATGCTGGATCAGAATCCAGCAGACACACCTTATATGCCAATCGACACACCCCCCGTCACATACGCAATATAGCCAAACAGAATTGGTACCGACATGTGCATCCGCACACCCTCCGTCCGTTCTGCTTCTGACAAAAACGGCATTTTTCTTCGTTTCGCCAGTATAACCGCCAGCTTTCCAACTGCCAGTCCACCTGCAAATATGCAGGTATATAGAAGCACATTCCACACTTCTTTTCCCATAAATGCGCCGATCGCGCAAAACAACTTTACGTCCCCGGCACCCAATACCCGAATCCAGAACAGCCCATACAGGGTTGCAAACCCAATCAGCATGCCTTGTCCACCTGCCAAAAGACCTTCCACGCCATGTGCATACCCCTGCAGCAGGAAACCGCAGCCAATCATACATAGGCAAAACCGGTTCGGAATTTTATACGTTCTAAGGTCCACTACGACCGCACCCAATAACCATATACCAAGTATAATGTTCCAGATTGCGCACCTCCTTTTCTGTGCAAAAACACGGTTCCAATCATGCAGTTTTCCAAATTATTCGTTCACATAGCTTATAAAATTCCTAAAAAAGGCAGAGCTTAACACACGCATAGTTATTCACAAACTCTGCAAATTCTTTGTTGGGTAATTCCATTGAAATTCGTAAAACAAATAATTGGAAAACGTTATGATTGTTACTTTTTCGACTGTGACCGAACTACGCCAGAACAACGATTCTCGACCACGAGCTGACTATACCACGGCTGGATAGATTTTGTAAAGCGTAAGTTTGGAACATTTGCGGGAGCCCGCATAAATACTAGAAAAAATGGGCAAAATTTTTTTTATTTTGCCCATGTACCCTGTTCTCTTTTTTCGATTTTCATCTTCTGGTGAAGGGTGTTTAACACCTGTCGTTTGTTCCCCGACCAGAGCGGCGCGACTAAAATATTTTTCGGTCCATCGCCAGTGACACGATGAATCACAATATCCTCCGGAATCACTTCCAGACATTTGATAACAAGCTCAATATATTCATCCTGTGACAGCACTTCAAAGCTGCCTGCCTCATAATCCCCGCACAGATCCGTGCCTCGCAGCACATGCAGCAGCTGCAGCTTGATTCCAAAAGGTTTTGCCTGCTGTCCACACACATACCGCACCGTCGCAAGCATATCATCTTCCGTCTCGCCCGGCAGCCCTAAGATCACATGCGTGATATATGGGATATTGTTGTCTGCAAGTGCCTGAATCGCTGTTTCATAGGTAGAGAGCAGATATCCCCGGCGGATATATTCTGCTGTTGCTTCATGCATCGTCTGCAGTCCAAGTTCAATCCAGATGAATTTGCCACTCTCGGCATACTCCTTTTGCAATCTTCCGAGTATCGAAATAACTGTCTCTGCATTTCCGGACTGGTTCTCCACTGCAGCCATCTCCGCTTTTTTTACAGCTACCGATACTCCCGGAATCCCCAGACAATCCGGTCTTGTCGCAATACTGATTCCAACGACCGACTCCTCTTCTAATGCTTCCCGCCAGATGCGTTCCAAGTATGCCGGATCTCCATAGGTGTTCGTGTATGCCTGAAAATAAATGACGAACTTCTCTCCGACCTTCTTATGGAACTTCGCCATGCCACGTTCCATCTGCCGTTTGATATCAAGCGTTTTCCGCTCCACATCGACGCAGCTTCCCCGGCGCTCATATTCCTTATGATAAACCTCTGTCGATGCCCCGCGCGAATCCCGTTTCGACCGATGCTCGTACACACGGCCATTCGCCGAAGCACCAACCACGCTCTGTCCATCCTGCCTGCCACCACCTGCGATTGGCACTGCGAAATCGCCGCTTCCGCCGGCACTACAAAAAATACACCCACGTTCGCCAAGTGTACCATCACGGTTCGGGCAGGTAAGCCCTGCGTCGACCGCAATCTTGTACACCTTCTGTCCATAGGTGTATTTCATATATGCATCCAATGAATAATACGGCTTATCCAGCCATTTTTCCTGTCTCATAATCTCTACCACTGATAATGATGCAACTGCCCTTCTGTCTCTAATCCCGGGAAATCCAACTGTCTTAACGCCTCGTACAGCACGATACCAACCGAGTTCGATAAGTTCAGGGAACGTTCGCCCGGCATCATCGGGATGCGCACACAGGTTTCCTTATTCTGAAGCAGAATCTCCTCTGGAATCCCTCTGCTCTCGGCACCAAACATAATAAAGCAGTCATCCTCATATTTCACATCGGTGTACTTCTGCTTTGATTTTGTCGTTGCCATATAAACCTTCGCGCCCGGATTCTTCGCCAGAAAATCGTTGTAATCGTCATAGCGTGTCACATCCAGACGATCCCAGTAATCCAGTCCCGCGCGCTTCACCATCTTGTCATTTAATAAAAATCCAAGTGGCTCGATCAGATGCAGACGCACCCCCGTTGCCACGCAGGTACGTCCGATATTTCCTGTATTTGCCGGCATTTCCGGCTCATGTAATACGATGTTTAACATGTCTTTTGCTCTCTTAATCGTCCAATAAATCTCTCTAATCTTCCCATCGCCTCTTTGAGCTGCTCGATTGAGTATGCATACGAGATACGCAGGAATCCTTCGCCGCAGTCACCAAATGCCGTACCCGGCACAACTGCAAGTTCCTCTTCACGAAGCAGTCTCGTTGCGAATTCGTCACTCGTGATGCCAAACTCCTTGATGCATGGGAACACATAAAATGCGCCATGCGGCTCAAAGCACGGAAGTCCGATCTCCTCGAATTTCTTCAGCAGGAATCGGCGTCTCTGGTCATACGACTTGCACATCTTCTCGATATCTGCATCGCCATTCTTGATTGCCTCGATAGCTGCGTACTGACTGGTCGTTGGTGCACACATAATTGCAAACTGATGGATCTTCGTCATCTGATGTGCGATTACCTCCGGTGCAAGCGCATAGCCAAGTCTCCATCCGGTCATCGCATATGCTTTGGAGAAACCATTGATGACAATCGTCCGATCCTTCATACCCGGCAGAGATGAAATCGAGCAATGCTTCTGACCGCCATATGTAAGCTCGGAATAAATCTCATCGGAGATCACATAAATATCCTTCTCCTGGCAGATCTTCGCGATTGGCTCCAAATCCTCCTTCGTCATGACTGCACCGGTCGGATTGCTTGGGAATGCAAGGATCAGAATCTTCGTCTTATCCGTGATCGCTGCAAGCAGCTCCTCCGGTGTCAGACGGAACTGATTCTCATTTTTCAACTCGATTGTAACCGGCACAGCACCGATCAACTGTACACAAGGTACATACGATACATAGCAAGGCTCCGGGATAATAACCTCATCGCCCGGATCAAGCATGGCACGGAGTGCCACATCGATACCCTCACTGCCACCGACGGTCAGCAGTGCTTCGGTCTTATAATCATACAATACGTTATATTTTCTCTGATACCATTTACAGATTTCCTGACGCAGTTCGATCAATCCGGAATTCGATGTATAAAATGTCCGTCCTTTTTCCAGCGAACGGATACCCTCTGATCGAACATGCCATGGTGTATCAAAATCCGGCTCACCAACACCAAGTGAGATTGCATGTGGCATCTCACTTACAATGTCAAAGAACTTCCGGATTCCAGATGGCTTAATCTGTTCTATCGTTTTTGACAATGGATTTCTCACGGTGCGATTACCAACCTTTCGTCCTGACTTGGTGTCTGGAAAATAACACCATGGTCTTTATATTTTTTCAGTACAAAATTCGTGGATGTTGCAATGACATCCTCGATGATTGCCAGCTTCTCGGATACAAAATGAGAGATTTCCCGCAATGTCTTTCCCTGAATAACAACCATAAAGTCATACGCACCTGCGATCAGGTAGACGGAATGTACTTCATCGAAATTTCTGACACGATCCGCGATCTGGTCAAATCCCGCTTCTCTCTGTGGTGTAACCTTGACCTCGATCATGGCTGTTACCATCTCCTCGCCAACCTTATCCCAGTCGATCATAGTATGGTATCCACAGATGATGCTCTCGTCTTCCATTGCCTTGATATCCGCTTCCACCGCGGCTTCATCCGCGCCGATCATCGCGGCGATATCCTTCACTGTCAGTCTGCTGTCGGTTTCGAGCAGCTTCAAAATTTCATTTCTCATCACATCTACCTCCTAATATTTAGTCGCAACCTTGAATTTACATCCCGTCCATGATACATTTGATGAAAAGATGCAATTAGATTGCAGAAACAAGCAATCCAACGACCATGGCAAATACCAGTACGCCGCAGATGATTGCTGCGATTCTCTTTGTCTTCTTTTTGTTACTGAAATCAAATAACATGAATTTTTACCTCCCGAAAGGATTATTTTTATGCATTATATTACGATTATCATTTGTTGTTCTTTTCTAGCTTTATGCTTTGTTGTCTCGCGAAATGTCTCCCGGTTTAAGAAAACACACGGGCAGAGCCGCGAGAGTCTTCTCGAACGCGAATCTGAAGCAAATTCCGTACGGAAGGCGGATATCTCCGCCCTTCCCTATATCGAAATCCCTCTGGATACGCTTCCAGTTGACGCACTCTCCGCATGTGGTCATTTCAGGCTTGCGGACGAACTGCATGCACTGGCGGGCAAAAAAATCTTAAATCTCTCTATGTATACGAATACGGATTTGAAGATGATGTATGGTCCTGCCAACTTAGATACGTTGTCTGCCTGCGATGACGCCTACGCCGATCTGATCCTGCTTCTGAACAAGATCGGCAAAACATTACTCGAAGCAAATGACGCTTCCAGCGCCGAGCAGTTTCTATCTTATGCAGTCTCTATCGGCTCTGACATTACCGCCAGCTACACGATGCTTGCAACCATCTATGCGGACCGACACGACAAAAATCAACTCAATGAACTGATCCAAAAAGCTGAAACCATCACCTCTCTGTCCGGCAGGACGATCCAAATTAAGCTTCATTCTATCAAATCCGGACTAAAATAGCAATCATGCTTTTCCTGACAGATAATTCATGAACTGCTGGGCAGTACGTCCGGACACACCGCCATGGGAAAGCTCCCACTTGTTTGCCTCTGCTAAAAGCTCCTGCTCGGTAAGCCCGATCTCCGGATGCTTCTTCGCAAGTCCCAGTACGATATCATTAAATTCATTTCTTGACGGACGCGAATAACTGATCGTCACACCAAACCGGTTGACCAAAGAAAGCTTCTCCTGCATCGTATCGGAACGGTGCATGCCGTTATCGGTCTCCACATCATCCCGGTCATTCCACGTTTCCTTGATCAGATGTCTACGGTTTGAGGTCGCATAGATCAGCACATTATCCGGTTTTGTCTCAAGTCCGCCCTCGATTACCGCTTTCAGATATTTATACTCTATCTCAAATTCCTCGAACGACAGATCATCCATATAGATGATAAACTTATAATTCCGGTTCTTCACATGTGAGATCACGGCTGACAGATCCTTGAACTGGTGCTTGTAAATCTCGATCATACGCAGTCCCTGTTCATAATACTGGTTGATGATCGCCTTGATACTGGTCGATTTACCCGTACCGCTGTCACCAAACAACAGACAGTTGTTCGCTTTTCTTCCCTGTACAAATGCCTCTGTATTATCCACAAGCTTCTTCTTCTGGATTTCATACCCGATCAGGTCATCGAGCATCACCTTATCTGTGTTGTTGATCGCGATAAATTCCAGATCCTTCCCATCGTCATGGCGGATACGGAACGCCTTATTCAGCCCGAACATCCCGACTCCATACTGCTTGTAGAACGCTGTCATAATGTCAAAGATCTCATCGACACTTTCCGCCTCGCTGACACGGTCGCTGATATCACGCACCTTCTCACTGACATTCTGGTTATACATCTGTTCCTTCTTCGGCAGTGACTTGTAATTCGTGATTGTTGTGAAACAGTCAATGCCAAGATCCTTCTCGATCGGTGCAAAATCAAAATGGAACAACCGCTTGAAGATTGCATAATCATTTTTTGCAAATGCATTGACTGAGCCATCTCCTGCGCCAACCTTCTCGCAGGTAAGCGTAAATGAATTCTCATTTGTGATCAGCAAAAACGCCAGATAATCCTGCCACAGATTCCGGTTGAAGCCATAGCTTGTTGCCACATCCAGAATCCGCTTGATCTGCTGGTAAATCCGTGTGACCAATTCCTCCTTGGTACTCGTCTTCTTCTCCCATGCCTCAAAAATATCCGCCATGCAATATAAGATACTGTCCTGCCCTAAATCACGATATAAAACGAGTCCCGGTACTTCTTTGTACATGTTGTTACATCTCCTTGTTTTGTTTTTTACTGTCCGTTTTTTCGACTTTTGATTTCATTGCAAACAGCCGCCTGCCTGCCGATTCAAGTGGGACTACATCGTCCGGCACCTGTTTGTCATCAACATTAATCTCCCGTTTTTTTATTCTCCGGTACACGATTGACCGGAAATATGCATAAAGCACAGACACAAGCGGAATGAAGATAAACATTCCGACCACGCCCATCAGGTCTCCGCCGGCAATCACAGCCAGAAGCACCCAGATCGCGGGCAGATTAATGTCTCCGCCGACAAGCTTCGGATAGATAAAATAATTCTCTATAAACTGTAAAATAAAGAACAATAACACAAACCACAGCACCTGCTTCGGGTCAACAACCAGAAGCAGAAAGCATCCGATAAAAAGTCCGATAAATGCACCAAACACCGGTATCAATGCCGTAAATGCAATCAGAACGCCAATCGTAAGCGGATATTGTATGCCCGCGATTGCCATCGCAATCATGAACATGATGCCGAGGATGATACCCTCCCGGAACTGTCCGGTAAAAAACTTGGAGAATGTCGTACTTGCTATCTTACCGAACACCATCAGCTCATCTGCCGTCTTTTCCTTGAACAACGCATAGATGACAAGCTTCGTCTGCCTGCCGAGCTTCTCTTTCTGTGCCAGAATATATGCGGAAAAAATAATCCCGATAAATATATTTATGACGGTTCCAATGATAGATGAGAAGATAGAAACCGTCGCCGACATGATCTCTCCGCCGTTATCATTGAAGAACGAGAATATCTGGTCAAAATCCGGTTCAATGCCGGCAATCTTCTCCGATATTGCCGGAACATTCTTCGTATATGCAAGTGCAAGCTCCTTCGCCCGGTTTACAAATCCGGGCAGAAGCTCTTTCACCTTTCCAACCGTATCCGCAACCTCCGGTACAACTACAAACAGCACAAGCGCTATAAAAAGCAGTGCCGCGATATACGTAAGCACCATGCTGATCGGGCGCCGGAACCGATACAGGCGGTTTTTTTCATTCTTGAAGATTCCCTGTTCGATTCCACGCATCGGAATATTCAATACAAACGCAATCCCGCATCCAATCAAAAATGGAAGCAGCACAGAAAAAACCATACAGAAAAATCCACTTATAATATGCAGATGATTGACTACAAATATCAGAAGTACCGTAAAAGTAATAATCGCAAGTATCAATTGTACCAGATGTTTTTTGTCTTTCATTCTAATCTGCTGTATCAGTCATACAGCAAGCCTCCTTCTATTCTACCGGTTGATGCAGGCTCTCGCTGTCTTTCCCGGTGCCGCAGCTCCCTTCGGTACGAGCACAATCTGGATTCCCTCCAGACGTTTCGCCAGACCACTTGTACCACTCATCTGACCATTCTTTGCCCAATCCAACCAACCGTATGACTGCACATGTACACGATAGTAAATATCATACTGCTGTGCTGCCTGTCCAGTCAGTTCAATCTGAATTGCCTCGAGACGCTTGCCAAGCCCGCTCGTTCCACTCGTTGTTCCATTGGATACCCAATTCTGCCAGCCAAATGTCTGTACGTGTGTCTTGTAACGGACACCACCGTTTATATTTCTTCCAAGGCGAATCTGGATTGCCTCCAGACGCTTTGCCTTTCCACTTGTTCCACTCATCGTGCCATCAGCGCGCCAGTTATTCTCCCAGCCAAACGTCTGCACATGCGTTTTGTAATTGATGCTACCCGGATACGCGGATACAAACGTCTTCGACGTTGCAACGCCCGGATTTGCACCCTTTGGTACGATCACGATATTGATTGCCTCCAGACGTTTTGCCAGACCTTCGGTTCCTGCCATCTCTCCATTCTTGGACCAATCTAACCAACCATACGTCTGCGCATGCACACGATAATATACATCATATTTATCCTTGTTGGCACCGGTCAATTCAATGCAGATGGCTTCCAGACGTTTTGCCTCTCCCGTCGTTCCACTCATCACACCATTTTCTTTCCAGTCCTGCCAGCCATAGCTTTGCACATGCGTCTTATAACGGATACCCAGATTACTGTCCCCGGATACGCGGATTGTGATACCCTCCAGACGCTTTGCACTTCCGACAGTTCCTGCCATTTTACCATTGGATACTTCATTTTCCCAACCAAATGTCTGCACATGTGTCTTGTAAGATACCGTAATGTTCGGCGCCAGATTCTTTATCTCCGGATTGTTCTCTGCCGTATTTTCCATCCGGCTTCTATAATGATTCCGGATAAACTGTCCCGCCTTCGTCAGATCATCAACGGTCCAGCCGCTTGTCTTTCCACAACTGCTCTTAATCAGAGCAGAACTCTCATTTTTATTACACAAACTCCAGACACAATAACTGACATTGCGGTCATCACACCGCTTCATCCACTCTGCCGCCTTGTTCAGATCGACATTTCCATTTCCACTCGCCTCGGACAGTCCAAACTCGGATACAAATACCGGAAGTCCCTTGTCGATTGCAGTACCGATCTTCGCCGTCAGCCACTGATTATGGCTGGACTCAGAAGCATAGAAATGAAATGCATACATTAAATTGCTGTAGCCACGGATTGGATCATCCGCCGGCTCATACGTATGTCCCTGATTTCCAAGCTGTGACCATGTCGGTGTTCCTACGATAATGATTGCGTCCTTGTCATATGCACGGATTGTCTGAATGACTTCTGTCGCATAGCTCTTGATATCAGACCAAGGACAGTTGCTCGGCTCGTTGCAGATCTCATAGATGACATTGTCGTAATTTTTATACTTCTGTGCCATCTCCTTGAAGAAGCTCCTCGCCTCGCTCGTATAATTCTTCGGATTCACGTTTAACAGATGCCAGTCAATAATCGCATACATGCCAAGCTCTGTTGCATACTGCACGCCATCTGTTACTTTTTTCTTCATACCGTTCCGGTCGCTGTAATAACCGCCCTCATCGACATACATCGCAAGACGGATCGCATTTGCGCCCCAGTCATCGCGCAGCGTCTGATAGGCTGCCTTGTTATTGTACTGCCCAAACCACTGCAGTCCATGTGTACTCACACCATGAATCTGGAATGGCTGTCCATTCTTATCTACCAGCTGTGTACCCTTGACTGCCAGCTTTCCATGTGTCGAAACTGCGGTTGCCGCAGCCGCCTCTGCCTCCTTCGCCGGCGTAAGCACTGTCACCACACTGAGCACCAGTACGACTGTCATCAACCATGCGAGAATCCTTCTCTTCGTTTGTTTCATTGCATTTCCTCCCTTTTCCCTTCTCTTTGTAACCCTCATTTATCTTCATCCGTCGTCCGGATTATATACTTGCCGCATACACATCCCGCTTGGAAATGCCGCGATCTTTCGCGACCAGCTTCATCGCTTCTTTTTTTTCGATTCCCTGATCGAGATACATCTGCAGATGTTCCTCAATGCTCATCGCTTCCCATTTTTGCTGTGCTTCCTTCTCGATTGCTTCCCGCGGCAAGCCTTCAATCACCAAAATACATTCGCCCTTCGGCTCTTCCTCCGCATAGAAATCGCTCGCTTCCTGCAACGTCGTTTTCCAGAATGTCTCATGCTTCTTTGTGATTTCCCGGCAGACCGTAACCGAACGGTTTCCAAGCACGCCAAGCAGCTCCTGCAATGTCTTCTTCAAACGATGTGGTGCTTCATAGACCACCATCGTACGCGTCTCCCGCGCCAGCTCCGCAAGTACCGCCTGCCGTTCTTTTTTATCCATCGGCAAAAACGCTTCAAATGCAAATCGTCTGGTTGCCTGCCCGGACGCGATCAGTGCATTGACCGCCGCACACGCCCCCGGCACCGGAACCACTTTGATTCCTGCCTCATAGCACTGCTTCGTGATTTCCTCTCCCGGATCGGAAATTCCCGGCGTTCCGGCATCCGTAATCACTGCAATATTCATGCCTTCCAGAAGCTTGCCTACAAGCACCTGTGCTTTTTCATATTTGTTATGTTCATGATAGCTAGTCATCGGCGTCTTGATGTCGAAATGATTGAGCAGCTTGATACTGTTTCTCGTGTCCTCCGCTGCGATCAGATCTACCTCTCCAAGCAGCCGCACCGCCCGGTAGGTCATATCCTCCAGATTGCCGATTGGCGTTGCAATCAAATACAATGTTCCCGCCATTTATCTGTCTCCATATCGTGTCAGCAGATCCTCGGTGTACGAACCGTCCCTGTTATATACAACAAGTGCCGGCTCTACCTTGAGCATCGTCCGACCGCCTTTATTTCCTTCAATCAAAACCATATTCGGTTCCTTGTCTGCATACGGCTGCACCATACACATACGCTTCGGTTCGATCCGGTACTCTGACATCAGACGTATGATCTCTGCCAGTCGGAATGGTTTATGTACCATCGCAAATGTACCGCCCTCACAAAGCAGATACGCCGCTGCCTTTATCACGTCCAAAAGCTCCATCAATATCTCATGCCGCGCAATGTTCTTTGGGGAATTCTCATTTTCCAGCCCATGATTCCCCTTGATATAGGGCGGATTACTTGTAACCGCAGAAAAACTTCCCGGTTTGAAAAGCTCCCGCACCTGCCGCATATCGCCTTCCACAACAGAGATCTCTGTCTCCAATCCATTCATCTGCACACTACGCCTCGCCATATCCGCGCTGTACGCCTGCACCTCAAGTCCGGTAAAATGTCTGCCCTTGCCGCGCGCCTGCATCAGCATCGGGATCACGCCTGTCCCGGTCCCAAGATCGATCACGGAACCATTCGGCGCACCTGTCGCAAAATCTGCAAGCAGCACTGCATCCATGCCAAAGCAGAATACGTCCTTGTTCTGAATGATATCGTAGCCACGGCATTGCAGATCATCGATCCGCTCACCCGGTTTCAGCCACTTCTCTTTCTCATCCTTAGTCCTCATCGAGCTTTGACTTTCCTTCCTTGCGCTCCAGATTCTCCAGTTCCTTCAACTCTTTGTCGGACGAGCCATCATTGCCGCCCTTCTTACCATGGCCGCCACCTTTTTGACCGCCTTTTTTCTTCGGCCTGAAACGAAGCTCATCGACCTTGTACTCTTCTATTTCAAATGTATCATCTTCCTGTGCCACCTTCAGTTTTACCTTCTGGCGCAGGACACTAACTGCCGTTACCTCGCCGGTTTTGCCATCAAATGTCTTCACGACATCTCCAACATTTGGAAGTTTTTTATTCAAATATTCATAAGTCTCCTGCTCATGAGCCAGGCAACACATCAATCTGCCACACACACCGGAAATCTTCCCCGGATTCAACGACAGATTCTGCTCTTTTGCCATCTTGATGGAAACTGGTCCAAACTCCGACAGATGTGCATTACAGCAAAGCCGTCTGCCACAGATGCCAATGCCGCCGAGAATCTTTGTCTCATCCCGCACACCTACCTGACGCAGCTCAATACGTGTCTTGAATACCGCTGCCAGATCTTTGACCAGCTCACGAAAATCCACTCTGCCATCCGCCGTGAAATAAAACAATACCTTGCTGTTATCAAATGAATACTCCGCTCCGATCAGCTTCATTTCCAGACCGCGCTTTTCGATCTTCTCCTTGCAGATGACCATTGCTTTTTTATTTTTCTCTAAATTCTCCGCATGCTTCTTCTCATCCGCCTCGGTTGCGATCCGGATGATCGGCTTTAACTCGCCCTGCAGCTTCGTCTCATCCACTTCTCTGCGTCCGAGCACAACCTTTCCAAACTCTACGCCATGCTGTGTCTCCACAATGACATATCTGCCCGGATCAATCTTATAATTGAGCGGATTGAAAAAATATATCTTTCCATTCTCACGGAAACGAACTCCGATTACTTCTTTCATTCTTCAGCCGATGCCTCCTCTTTTAAAGTCAGAAGCAACAGTTCGATTGTCACTTCAAAATTCGCATTGGCAAGCAGTCGCTGCTCTGCCTTTGCGATCGCATCAATCTTGTCCTCGATGCTCTTAAATGTTAGCTTTCCAGCCTGTTTCTTCAAGATAGAAAACTCGTTTTTAAACAGGATTTTATCGACATTTCCGGTTACCTTCAGCATCATGGCATCCCGGTACCACATCATCATCAAATCCATGTAATCATTCATAGACATCTTAAACTGCTCGATATCCTTGACCGCTTTTCCAAGCGTCTCCACATCCATCTCGTCGATATGCGCCAGCACGCCAACAACCGAATCCACGATCGCCGCATACTCGTCATTGCCTGCGAGCTTGATTGCCTTTCCAAGATTACCCTGTGCAAAATCGAGACAGAAATATGCCTTTTCCTTTGTCAGTCCCATTACATTCGTCAGATATGCCAGCACATCGCGCTCACGGATTGGCTTCGTCTGCAGCTTCAGGCAACGGGATTTCACTGTTTCCAACAGCTTATCAAGATTTGTCGTAAGCAACAGGATCACCGCATACGCCGGTGGCTCCTCAATCGTCTTCAACATGGCATTTTGTGCCTGTACATTCAAAAGCTCCGCATCCGGGATAATGTAAATCTTATACTTTCCTTTATACGGTTTGATGTCAATTGTATTTATGAGCTGGTCACGAACCTCATCCACTGAAATCAGATTCGGCTTCTCATGCGTTACCGTGATGATATCCGGATAGTTTCCGGTTGAAACCTGTAAGCAAGACTGACAGGTTCCACAGGCTTCTGTACCGCCTGCCTCACACTCCAGTGTCTCCGCAAATGCATAGGCAAGCGCTTTTTTTCCGCTGCCGGCATCTCCGCTTATAATATACGCATGCGCAACATTTCCCGTTTCAATGCTGCTCTTAAAATGTGCAATTATGTCCTCGTGGCCCACTATTCCTTTAAATCCCATAGCGTTCCCTCACTTTCTTTTTATTCGTTTATGTTGATATATCGATCAGCAATCCGCGGATATCATCGATCTTGCCGAGGATCGCGAGATGATCTTTCTCTTCCTTCATCAGTTCCTGTGCCAGATCGTCAAGGTTTTTATCCACCTGCCGGATGATACCGTACACCCGGTGTCTGCCGCGGCGATCCAAGAAATTTTCTCTTGAAAATTCATGTGCATTTGCCGCAACCTCATTCATAAATTCTTTGATAGAGGTGCGGTATTTCTTCATATCCTTGATATCCATGTGCTTGGCAATCTTCTCGCCCTGCTCCTCGATATCCTTCATCAGTCCGGTCAGTTTTTCCTTCAGATCGGCTTTATCTATGTTGCGGATGAGAGTAAACTTGAACTCTTCGTCCGTCGCCTTCTGGCTCTTGGGGGCTTCCATCTGCGTCAATTGCTGTAATTGACTGATCTTCACATTGTTGTCCACGTACTCTCCTCCTTTCGGTATCTTTGTTGCAGCTTACCTCGCGGCAAGCAGTTTTTCAACTTTGTCCACGATTGCCGCATGTATCGTGTCGATGTCCTGTGTCGCGTCAATCGTCACGATTCGCTCCGGGGCAAGTGCCGCCAGATCACGGTAGCCCTGCGCCACCTTCTCATGAAAAGCGGTGGATTGTGCCTCCATCCGGTCTAACTCTGCGCGGGATTTTGCACGGGCAAGTCCAACTTCCGCCGGTAGATCCAGATGAATCGTCAGATCCGGCCAGATTCCCTGCATTGCGAATCCATTTAGCTCATAAATCTTCTCGACGCCAAGTCCGCGTGCCATCCCCTGATAGACGGCAGAGGAATCCACGAAACGGTCACTAATCACCGCTTTTCCTGCGTCCAGCGCCGGTTTGATCACCTGCGCCACAAGCTGTGCACGTGCCGCTGCATAAAGCAATGCCTCCGTATGGTCATCCATCTCCGCATATTCCCGGTTCAGAAGAATCCCGCGAACTGCTTCACTGATCACCGTTCCACCCGGCTCTCTCGTCACAACTACTTCGTCATAGCCGTGCTGCATCAAATGCTCTTTCAATTTCAAAATCTGCGTTGTCTTGCCGGAACCATCCGGTCCCTCCATCGTCAGAAAAATTCCCTTCATTTGTCCTACCTTTTCCTTCGCATAGCTATTTATACTATACCATTATTAGAAGGATTTTACCATAGATTTTTTCTTTATTATATGTTATACTTAGTTGTGTTTTGCGAAAAGAGCGAAACAGAAGAATAAGGAGGTCTTATATTATGGCAAAACAGATTGATAAATCTATGTTAATTCACGAGATTATCGAGGTTGATCCAGGCAATGCCGCTATCCTTATGGCAGCCGGCATGCACTGTGTCGGATGTCCTTCCGCAGCTATGGAAAGCCTTGAAGAAGCATGCATGGTTCATGGCATGAATTGTGATGAAGTCATCACTGACATCAACGCATACCTTGCTAAGAAAGAGGCAAATGCATAAATAACATGCGCGGCAAGTGGGAAACCGCCTGCCGCAGCATATTTTAAAGGAGGTAATCTTATGTCCTACAACAATGATTATAACAACGGCTATAACAATGGTTATAATAATGGCTCCAACAACGGTTATAATAATTACAATAACCAGTACAATTATCAGGACAACAACCAGTATAACTATCAATACAATAACCAGTATCAGTACAACAATGCAGGATATGATTACAACAATGGCTACAATGCCGGCTATGGCTCATCCGCAAAGATCATTTCCAGCGAGATGTACAATCTGATCATCGGCGGTGTACTGCTGTACGGCTTCATTATCAATGCGATCATGACTGCCGTCTTCGGCGATTCCATCGTCAGCTTTGTATTAACGAATCCGATTGCTTTTTATATCGGTTACTTCATTCTCGCCATCGCTGGTACATTTATGGTTCGTAAATCCGACAATCCGGTTGTCAGCTTCATCGGATACAATCTGATGGTTGTTCCAATCGGTATGGTTATTGCCGTATCCGTAACCTTGTATAGTGCGATCGGATACAACATGATAGTCGCAACCGCATTCGGTATTACAGCTGCCGTAACACTTGTGATGATGATTATTTCTTCCATCTACCCGAATTTCTTTTTAAGCATGGGAAGAACACTTGGTATCACGTTGCTTATCACCGTTGTGGTTGAAGCAATCATGCTGATCGCAGGTGCAAGCCTTGGTATCATCGACTATGTCATTGTCGCAATCTTCTGCCTGTATGTCGGCTACGACTGGGCAAAGGCGAACGCAATTGAAAAGACCGTAGATAACGCGATTGATTCCGCTTCTGAGTTGTATTTGGATATTGTAAACCTGTTCCTGCGTATCATGAAGATCTTAGCACGTGCGAACAGAAATTAATCATACAAGAAACTTATTTAGAGGAGAGCATTGAACATGAGTAGTGCAATTGACACAAAATCCGTAAATTCCATTCGTGTGCTTGCCGCAGACGCCATCCAGAAGGCAAACTCCGGTCATCCGGGACTTCCACTTGGTTCTGCTCCTATGGCATATGAGCTGTGGGCAAACCACATGAACCACAATCCGAAAGATCCAAAATGGGAAAACCGCGACCGTTTCATTCTGTCCGGTGGACATGGCTCCGCCCTGTTATATTCCCTGCTTCACTTCTTCGGTTACGGTATCACAATTGAGGATATGAAAAACTTCCGTCAGCTTGGTTCCAAGACACCGGGACATCCGGAATATGGTCACACGGTTGGCGTAGAAGCCACCACTGGTCCACTTGGCGCCGGTATGGCAATGGCAGTTGGTATGGCAATGGCAGAAAAGCATCTTGCCGCAACTTTCAACAAAGAAAACTTCCCAGTTGTTGACCACTATACTTATGTACTTGGTGGCGATGGCTGTATGATGGAAGGTATCAGCTACGAAGCATTCTCACTCGCAGGCACACTTGGTCTGGAGAAGCTGATCGTATTATATGATTCCAACAATATTTCAATCGAAGGTGACACGAACATCGCATTCCGCGAGAATGTAAGACAGCGTTTCGAGTCCTTCGGTTTCCACACACAGCTTGTTGAGGACGGAAATGACTTAGATGCCATCGGCAAGGCAATTGAAGCAGCCAAGGCAGAAAAAGGCAGACCTTCCATGATTGAGATCAAGACGAAGATCGGTGCAGGCTGTCCTGCCAAGGAAGGCAAGGCAAGTGCACACGGCGAGCCACTCGGTGTTGAAAACGTTGCAGCCCTTCGTGCAAACCTTGGTATCGCAGACAACGGACCTTTCGTATTAGATCAGGATGTCTACGATCATTTCGCCAAGCTTGCTGAGGAGAAGGCAACGGTCGAGGATGCATGGAATGCATTATTCGCAGACTACTGCAAGACATATCCGGAGATGAAAGAGCTGTGGGACAACTACCACAACACCGACAACGCAAAATGTCTCTATGACTTGGACGAGTTCTGGAATTCTTTCGACAAGCCGGAAGCAACCAGAAATGTATCCGGAAAGCTTTTGAATATTATCAACAATGTTGTTCCTAATATGTTTGGTGGTGCAGCAGACCTTGCTCCATCAACCAAGACAAACATGAAGGATGCCGGGGACTTCTCCAAGGAGAATCCGCTTGGCAAGAACATTCACTTTGGTATCCGTGAAATCGCAATGGCAGCCATCGGAAATGGTATTGCCCTGCACGGAGGTTTACGTCCATTCGTCTCTACATTCTTCGTATTCAGCGATTATGTAAAGCCAATGGCAAGACTTTCCGCTCTGATGGGTGTTCCTCTTACTTATGTACTGACACACGACAGTATCGGCGTCGGTGAAGATGGTCCAACTCACGAGCCAATTGAGCAGCTCGCTATGCTCCGCGCTATGCCGAACTTCTATGTATACCGTCCAGCAGATGCAACGGAATGTGCAGCCGCATGGTACTTCGCAACAAATAAGAAGGATGCGCCTACTGCGCTGGTTCTCTCCAGACAGAATCTGCCACAGTTAGATGGCAGCAGCCAGGAAGCATTAAAGGGCGGTTACATCTTAGAGGATTCTACGAAGGATACACCAGATGCCATCATCATCGCAACCGGTTCGGAAGTTTCCCTTGCTGTCGAGGCAAAGAAAGAGCTTGCAGCCGAGAATATTGATGTCCGCGTTGTCAGCATGCCATGTATGGATCTGTTTGAGGATCAGCCAGATGAGTACAAGGATGCAATACTTCCAAAGAACGTCACAGCCAGAGTTGGTGTCGAAGCACTCTCCGAGTTTGGATGGGGCAAATACATCGGTATCAACGGCGAGTTCGTCGGAATGAAGTCCTTCGGTGCTTCTGCACCAGGCAATCAGCTCTTTGAGCACTTCGGCATCACAAAGGATGCAGTTGTTGCAGCTGTGAAGAAAACTTTGAACTAACCTATTATAAATTCCATACATCATGCAGATAGAAATATCTGCATAATACACAAAAAAGATCATCGACGTCAACAATAACGTCGATGATCTTTTTTGTTTCACTGTTCTTTACAGCTTTGCAAGTGTCTGCAATGCATTCGCATCAATAATCAGTTTATAATGCTCACGCATGTGACTTGGTGTAGCATACGTTGCACGTACCCGGTTACTATATTCACCCAACAGGTTACAGGTCTTCACAAACTCATTGTCTGTGTTTTTATCCTTCGTCATATACAGATAAAAACGACTGTCTCGCGGATTCTTATACAAAGAATTCTCGCTGTCATAGATACCCTTTACAAGTTTTGCAGACAAGATAACTTGATCCAGATTCTTAAATGCATAGATACGGAAGATTTCCGGCTGTTCCACCGCCTGCGGAATCTCTGTTCTGCGATCCGATGCAGATGGATTCGTCTGTGTCGGCTTTACGCCCTTACCACTCATCAGACCACTTAAGTCTTCCGCCAATCCGCCGATTGCCTTCAGCAGTCCATTCACCGGATTGTCCTCGACAATGGATTCGCCATCGGCTTCATCTGCCAATCCAAGACCACCATCCGAATCTTCATCCTCCTCATCGTCCTCATAGGAATCATCCACATCCGATGGACGTGTAAATCTGGAGAATCTTGTATCCAGTTCCTCCGGATCATCTACTTTTGTAATAACCAGAATCAAACACTCTGGCGATACAGGTATTGCTTCTATCATAAGCGGAACATTATCCACTTCAAATCCTAATTCACTGGATGCCTGTTGCATCAGTTCCCGGAACAGTTCTTTGGCTTTGTCTGTTCCATATGCTAATTCCGTTAAATGAAGTTCCTTATCTGCCAAGTCTGACTTATAAAGTGTGCAACGTATCTGATTCTCGCTTAATCGTTCTAGCTTCATACTCGTCAACTCCTTCGCAAGTGTTTACAAAAACATTATTTTTTGTATTACTTAGTTTATCACAAAACTCCCACATGTAAAGCGATTTCTCAATATTTTCACAAAATATTACTGGAAATTCGATTCCAGAGACTTGCATTTTTCCCAATAATATAGTATGGTAAATCTTGCATAGTTATTTACAATTCTTATTTCTTTACAGGTATTTCCTGTAGCTTTATTCCAATTATATTTACAGATGTGTCATATCATACGAAGGAATATAAAACTATCACAGAAGCTTCTTATATCTATACGGATATGATATGCGCGCAGCGAAGGAAGGTGATATCGGTCACATAAAATAATTTCCATATTGTGATATCAAGACATAAGAAAAAGAGCCTTGATTGACAATCAAGACTCTTTTTCTATATGTAATCATTTGACCGATTACTCCTCAGAGATAACACCTGTTGGGCAAGTTCCTGCACATGCTCCACATGAGATACATGCAGAAGCGTCGATTTCGTACTTGCCATCGCCTTCTGAGATTGCGCCTACAGGACAAGCGCCTGCACATGCTCCACACATAACGCATCCATCGTTGATCTGAAATGCCATGGTAATATCCTCCTTACTCTTCATTCAGTATTGATAATATCATTCTTTATTGATAATTATTATCACTGTTGACATTGTACCCCTTTTTGTCCCAGATAGCAAGTAATTTTTACAATTTCCTATAACTGGTTACTATCCTGTCCCTTTTGATAGAAATGCATCAGCAATTTCGCCATCCATTCCGGCCAGAATTTCCGATACATAGCATAATCTTCTGGACTTCGTCCATTGTTTTCTCCAATCACATGCGAGGTTTCTGATTCCTCATGTACACGATGCCCCATAATCGGCTTCTTCACATAGCAGAAAGCTCCTGGCAGCTTAGAATACCTTTCCCACGCTTCCCAATCCAAATCTGCCTTACAGCCAACTGTAAATGGTTCTTCTGGCAACCTTGCCTTCACATACGTAACGGACGGACAACATATTCCACATCCAAACGACAGAGATCGTCGACGCAGGAATATACTATTCCACGTTTTCCTTGTTGTAAATGGAAGCAACAACAGCTTCTTAATCGTCAACAACCGGTTCTTATACACCGGTTTTCCATCCCGGATCTCATAATATGCCGAATGTGCAAGAATCGGATCGTTTGCACGATTCAATGCGTCTAACATCTCTTCCAGATAATTTGGATTATAAATATCATCCTGATGTGCAATCGTTACTAATTTTGTATGTGCCTGCCGATACGCAAAATTCCAATCCGTTGCAATCCCGGATGGGGCATCATTTTCATATAAAGAAATATGATATTGTTCTGCCAAACCACGAATATACGCATTTCCTGTTGATGTTGCAATCAGAATGTGGCTTTTCACTGTCTGGTTCTCCAAGGACCGGATACAGTTTTTCAGATATTTACTTTCTTTGTATGCACAGATCACAAATGTATGATCCCTTGCCGTAAAATTATTTTTCTGTTTCATGCTCCATCTGCTCCATCTTCTTTTCCAATTCGCGCACGCGTTTTTCCAGAATTGCCTGTGTCTGCACTAATGTCCGGATTCGCTCTGATTGTCCGGACGCAATCGACGTCAATGACAGCCCAATCAGAATCAGGAAGCAAACCCCAATAAAGAATACTGCATTTGCTTCAGAATACACACCCATCAACTGTGTAAAGAACCGAATGACCTGTGGAAATATCGCGCAAATCAGCAAAATCACACCGGACAGGAACCAGATCAATGAATATTTTAAACTCATCCGTCCCTTCCGCATCAATACCAGTATAATCGCGAGGTATAACAGCACGCCGATCAACAAAATTATACGAAATATAGTTGTCATTATCTGTTTACCTCCATTTTTTTCCTGCAATCCGGTAAATCACAATTGCCAGAGTTACCTTTATCATATAATATACTGACTTCCACGGGCTAATCGAAGACACACCTGCGGTTCGTTCATTCATGATTACGGGAACCTCCTTTACCTTAAATCCACTTGCATTCACTGCAATGATTGACTCCGGTTCCGGATAATCCTGTGCATAATTATGAGCAAAAAACGTAATGACTCCCCTGGACGCTGCGCGAAATCCACTTGTCGCATCTGTTACCCGGACATGTCCGCACAACCGGAGAACTGTATTCAGAATATTGATACCTGCGCGGCGCATACCCGATGTCTGAAATCCTTCTTTATTGATAAAACGTGATCCAATAACCAGATCCGCCTCTCCTTTTTCAATCAGGGCAATCAAATCAGGAATATATTCCGCATTGTGCTGTCCATCTCCATCCATCTGAATTGCAATATCATATCCATTTTCTGCTGCATACCGATATCCAGTCTGCATACCTCCGCCAATCCCCAGATTGATCGGAAGATTCAGATATGTATATCCATGCTCCTCACAGATTTTTGCTGTATCATCGCCAGAACAATCATTTACAACTACGTAATCCACGTCCGGGCATGCTGCTTTTAAGCTTTCTACCGTATGCACAATATTCGGTGCCTCATTGTAGGCTGGAATTATCACCAGTGTTTTCATAAACCCTCTCTTACTCTACGACCTGAACCTTCAACATATTTGTATTTCCGGAAATACCAAGTGGTACACCTGCGCCGATAACAACCTTATCGCCCGGCTGTAACAAGCCCTGCTTCTTACCTGCTGCCACTGCATGATCAAACAGTGTGAATACCTCATTCTGCTCTTCGAGATGTACCGGAGTTACGCCCCATGACATATTGAGCTGACGATATGCCTTGTCACTTGTCGTACCGGCAATGATGTTGCAGCTTGGTCTGTACTTCGAAATATTTCTTGCAGATACACCAGACTTTGTCACGATGATAACCGCTGCCGCATTTAAGTCAATGGCTGTTGTACAAGCTGCATGGCAGACCGCATCTGTCACGTTCTGGTTTGCTGCACGCTCATAGTGGAAGAAATTCTTCTTATAATCAATGGCTGCCTCTGCACGCTCTGCAATCTTTGCCATCATCTCAACTGCCTCTACCGGATATTTACCGGCAGCACTCTCGCCAGACAGCATAACCGCACTTGTACCATCATAGATTGCATTGGCTACATCCGTTGTCTCCGCACGTGTCGGACGCGGATTCTTGATCATGGAATCCAGCATCTGTGTCGCTGTGATAACCTGCTTACCAGCCATATATACCTTATTGATAATCATCTTCTGGATAACTGGGACTTCCTCGCAAGGAATCTCCACACCCATATCTCCACGGGCTACCATAATACCATCGGACACATAAATGATATCGTCGATGTGGTTAACGCCTTCAGAATTCTCGATCTTGGAAATGATATTGATGTTATTTCCACCGTTCGCATTTAACAGCTCACGGATTTCCAATACGTCCTTAGCTGAACGAACGAAAGAAGCCGCTATAAAATCTACGTCCTGCTCAATACCAAACAGGATATCGCTCTGATCTACTTCGCTTAAGTACGGCATATTCAGATGCACATCCGGCACATTGATGCCCTTGTGGTTAGAAACCGGGCCTCCGGTAATAACGGTACATAAGATATCCTCTCCACTGATCGATGTTACCTGAAGCTCGATCAGACCATCGTCGATCAGAATATGAGTACCAATCTGTACATCCTTATACAAATCCTTATATGTGATAGAGGTAATGGTGCTGTCACCAACAAGATCTCTCGTTGTCAGTGTGAAGAAATCACCCGCCTTAAGCTCTGCCTTTCCACCCTCAAAATCGCGGGTACGAATCTCAGGTCCTTTTGTGTCGAGCAAAATTGCGATTGGAAGTCCAAGCTCCGCACGCAGCTTCTTGACCATGTCCATACGTTTCTTCTGTTCTTCGTGTGTACCGTGCGAAAAATTCAGTCTTGCCACATTCATTCCGGCAAGCATAAGCTTCCGCAGTACATCCTCGTTATCCGTTGCAGGTCCCAGCGTACAAACAATCTTTGTCTTTCTCATCACTTATTACCTCGTTTTATATTTATTTGCCAAATCTTCTCCCATTTTGACATACACCCCTAGTATAATCGCTTATGTCAAGATTTACAACCATATTTCAAAAGTATTTTTATCATAAAAAACTAACAAATTTTTAACTTTTATTCCAGATAAAATCATGCTATTATAGTGATAGCATTATACATTTATACACAAAATATATAGGAGGCTTACATGTACGATAACTTTCTATTCCGGGCAAAACGAACCGTCTACAAATGGTGGTGTATCGTATATAAGCCGGTCTATAAACTCATCCATAGCGGCGAGTGGCCAGAAGAAAAAGAGCCGGACGTCAAATATGCGGCACCAACGAAACCATCGCAGTCAGAAACGCTCGATGCTCAGGCGCTTGCAGATGCCGTGCTTGACACGAACCGGCAGAGCCAGCATAATATCGACGATCTGGTTTCGGAGGCAGCACATATGTCTGCCGAACCAACGGCATCCGCACCGGCTGTCAATGCAGAACCAGACATAAGCAGCACCAATTCTGCATTAGATCCGGAAGAGATTCCGGCAGGTGTCGACGACGATGTGTTAGCCCGTGCCAACGAGATCATGGCCCGGCTCAACCGGGAAGCTGCAGAGGATGAAGAAAAAAAGCAACGCGAAATCGAAGCTGCAAAAGAAAAAGCCGCCGAACAGGAACGGCTGGCAGCCATTTTAAAATCAACCGAACGTAACATCGATGCATTTATACAGGAAGGACTCTCCAAACAGCATCAGCAAGACGACGGCAACTAGGAAAGGAGTTTAACTATGCGTTCGAAATCAAAAAAAATAACTTTAGGGCTGTGCCTGATCGTGCTTACCGCTTGTCTCCTATGTGGATGCAGCGGCAATCCCAAAAACTTCACCGTTGGTACGATGACCATTACCCTGACCGATAATTTCAAAGAAAGTAAGATGTCCGGTTTTGACGCCTACTTCGTCAGCGACGATGTATCATTTTCCGTAAAAACCGAAAATGCGTCCGACCTTGAATATCAGGGCTACGAAATTGCAGGACTGAAGGATTACGCAAAGGAAATCTGCAGCCTGAACGGCATTTCCACTGATAAGCTGGTACAGCGGAACAACTACTATTATTTCAGCAACACGCAGACCGTATCCGGTGCCAAATACACCTATCTGCACTGCATGCTGAAGGAAGGAAACAATTACTGGATCTGTGAATTCGTGTGCAAGCACCGTTCGTATGAATCCTTGGAAAAGTCCATGTTGCAATGGGCAGACAGCATTACATTCGATCAGCAATAAAAAATGCACCGCAGTTATTATGATTGCGGTGCATTTTTATTTTCATCCTGTTCTTCTGTTTCATCGTTCTCATCTTCCCACGCATCCTCCGGGCGCATCTTCTCGTATTTCTGCATACCGAAATTCAAGAAGCTTACAAAGAAGAGCGTCGGAATCGCAGCGATAATTGCGATCTGCGCTACATGAATCCAGTTCCCCTGCAATTTCCCCGTGAGTAACAAATAGCTGGCAGTCACAATGACTGCCAGCATACTTATATCTACACAGATTGTCAGAATCGTCTGTGTCTTCTTACTCATAGAGATACCAGTTTCCCTTGTACTTGATACATGTGATCGGATATGTGCTTGACTGATCGTAAGTCTCGCCACTCATTGTCACTGCTACGTTGAAAGAGAACTCCAGATCACAAGCGTCCTGCAGCTTGATTGTTTTGTCTGCATAATCACTGATATCCTCTTCAAGATCATCCAGATCATCGCTGTCATACATCTCTTTGCTCTCAACGCCCTCATACTTGAAAGTTACATCATATCCAGAATAAGAATCAAGCATATCCTCAATATCTTCCTGTCCTGGATCAAGGAATGGTGGACAAAGTGCAGACATCTTATCTACATCCTGATCATTCATCGCCTCGATAAACTGCTGTGCAACTGCTTCTGGGGAAGATGCTCCTCCCTTTGCTCCGAATCCGCCCTTGAAGATCAGAACAAATGCAACTGCCAATACAACAACGGCTGCTGCAATAATACCAATGATCAGACCTTTCTTTGGCTTTGCCGGCTGCGCTGGTGTCGGACCACCAAATCCTGGCTGTCCATATGGTGCCTGTCCCGGCATACCCTGCTGTGGCATTCCGTTCATGCCCGGCTGTCCCATGCCGTTCATCTGTGGCTGTCCCATGCCGTTCATCTGTGGCTGTCCCATACCATTCATCTGTGGCTGTCCCATACCATTCATCTGTGGCTGTCCCATGCCGCCAAACTGTGGTGCTGCTGGCTGTGGGTTTGTCTGTCCTGCATCTGCCTGTCCATACGTACTTGTATCTGTCTTTAATGACAGACCTGACGGCTGTGCTGGTGCCTGATCCGGATCGATCAGAACGGTCTTCTCATCATCGCCATCCTGGCTGTTCATAGATGGCAGATCTGCGCCACAAACTGAGCATTTTGTGAAGACATCATCATTCTGTGCTCCACACATTTCACATACTTTCATGCTGTTCCTCCTAATATAAATCCTCTCTTATAGGTCGTAATTTTAATAAAAAACTACTAAAATATATAATGTCATAAATGCCGCATGAAGTCAATTGGCATTGCATATAAATTTCGTAAATTTGTTGTAATGTCAATCAATCGTGCTATAATATGGAATAAATATGGCTTCGCATGCCCCGCATGCGATCCAAATACATCACAAACAGAGATTAAGGAAGGCAGATTATTACCATGTATAAAGTAGATTTTGAAAAACCGATCCATGTGTATTTCATGGGTATCGGCGGTATCAGCATGAGCGGACTTGCCGAGATTTTATTGCAGGAGGGCTTTACCGTATCCGGTTCCGATATGAAGGAATCCGAGATCACAGAGATTCTGAAGAATCTGGGCGCCCGCATTTTCATCGGACAGAAAGCAGAAAATATCTCCGATGATATTGATCTCGTCGTATATACCGCAGCCATTCATGCGGACAATCCGGAATTTGTAGAAGTGAAACGCAGAAATATTCCGATGCTGACACGGGCACAGCTCCTCGGTCAGATCATGCTGAACTACAAATACGGCGTCGCAGTCAGCGGAACGCACGGCAAGACAACAACAACCTCCATGCTCTCCTATGTATTGCTGGAGGCGCAGACCGATCCAACCATCTCCATCGGTGGTATGTTGGATGCGATCGGCGGCAATATCCGCGTGGGACACTCCGATTATTTCGTTACAGAGGCCTGTGAATACACAAACAGCTATCACGCATTCCATCCATATATCAGTATCATCCTGAATGTGGACGCGGATCATCTCGATTTCTTCAGCGGCATCGAGGAGATCGCAGATTCCTTCAAGACATTCGCAGAAATTCTTCCTGACGACGGACTGCTCGTCGTCAATGGCGATATGAAATATTACGAACATGTAACAAAAGATCTGCACTGCAACATCATTACCTTCGGTATGAATGCAGGAAATGATTACAGTGCAACTGATATTACCTTCGACGAAGAAGGTCACCCAACTTACACACTCGTTGTCAAAGGCGAGAAGCAGGATCAGATCAAGCTGCATGCAACGGGTATCCACAATGTCATGAATTCCCTGTCGGTTATCGCAGTCGCAGATTTCCTCGGCATCGACCGCAAATACACGATTGCCGGTCTGGCACGCTGTTCCAGTGCACACCGCCGGTTCGAGCACAAGGGCGTCACAGAAAATGGTGTCAAAATCGTCGACGATTATGCGCATCACCCAACCGAGATTGCTGCAACCTTGGCGGCTGCCAAGAACACACCACACAACGAACTGTGGTGCATCTTCCAGCCTCATACATACTCCCGTACCAAGGCGCTTCTGGACGAATTTGGACAGGCACTTGCAACCTGCGATCACGTGCTTCTGGCAGATATTTACGCCGCAAGAGAGCAGGATACCGGACTTGTTTCATCGAAGGATGTCTGTGACAAGATCAACGCCAACGGTGGTCATGCCATCTACCTTGGCGACTTCGACAGCATCACCGAGTATGTGAAAAAAAATTGCAAAAAAAATGACCTGTTGATAACTATGGGCGCCGGAAATGTTGATTCTATCGGAAATACACTGTTAAAAAAATAGTTATCCACATTATCCACAGACCTGTTTGGGGAAAATTACCAAACAGGTCTTTTCATTTTTAGTTAACATAATTGTAACATAAATCGTCTGCAAACGGCTTGATTCCACACCCTTATTTTTTATGGTAACTGATTGTCCACATTATCCACATTTTCCACAATTTTCGTAAACGCTCCGACCGAAAAGATGTTCGCTTGAATTTAATTTTCTTCATGCTATAATTTGAAATGCTTCTAAGCGAAGCGATGAAGGGAAGGTTCAAAAAACTATGAAGACAATTACGATTTCAACTGAAAATAGCGAGACTTATTCTTCCATCTCGAACTTTTTTATCGACTATTATATGACAGATGCAAACGGGGAGTTTGTAAAGGTGTATCTGTATCTGATCCGGTTGCTGAACAGCAAACAGCAGATCTCGGTTGCCGAGATTGCGGATCATTTTAATCTCACAGAAAAAGATATCTGCCGTGCTATCAAGTATTGGGTGACCAAGGATGCACTGCGTCTGACCTTTGACGGAAAGGGACAGCCAACCGGGATTGTGGTTCTGCCACTGAAGGCACCGGAAATGGAGTTATCCACAGAATCGGATGCATTTTCCCTGCTTCGTTCCGATGATACATCTGCACATGTGGAAAAAGCAGACACAGCGGAGCGCTCAGAGAAGGCTTCCAACAAGATTGTACCGATCACAACACCTGCGATGGAACTTTCCGCACCACAAAAGCCGAAATTTACACAGAAAGATATCGATAAACTCTTGCGTGATCAGGACTGGGAAGATATATTATATCAAGTAGAGACTTTATTTGAGAAGCCGATTTCACAGTCGGATACGCAGTCATTGATGTACATATATGATACGCTTGGATTCAGTGTCGACTTATTCGAGTATCTGATCGAATATTGTACCACAATGAAGAAGAAAAACTGCCGTTACTTAGAAGCAACCGCCATCGGCTGGTATCAGGACGGCATTCAGACAAAGGCACAGGCCAAGGAACAATACGCCCTTATGAGCGGTGTCTGCCGTGTCTTCTACAAGACGCTTGGCATTAAGCGCGGGGCACCGACAACGATCGAGCAGGAATTCTTTAAGACATGGACAAAGGACTACGGCTTCGGTGAGGATATCGTAGAGGAAGCCTGCAAGCGTGCAGTTTTACATACACAGAATCCTACGATCAAATATGTAAATGGGATTCTGACCGCATGGCATAACGCAGGGGTGACAGATTTTGCCGGCATCAAGCAGGAAGATCTCGCCCACGCCGAGACAGCCAAGAACCAGAAAGCCTCTGCTACCACGAAGAAAAGCGGAAATGCATTTACAAACTTTACACAGAGCAGCATGAGCTCCGAGCTTGATGAGATGGAGCAGCTGTTCCACAAAGAGGTAAACGGTCAATGAATTTTGAGTTGCTGAAAAAAGAAAATATCCTGCATGATTACGAACAGGTTCGCCTGCGCAACAAACGGCGCCTGCAGGAACGGCAGGAAGAAATCTATGCGAAGATTCCAGAGATCAAACAGTTGCAATCCGAAAACAAGCTTTCCTATATCGCGCTCGCGAAGAAAAAAGCACTCGGACAGGCAGCTGACACACAGGAGATCTCCAATCAGAACCGCAGCAATTCTGCGCGGATACAGGAACTGCTCCTGACACACGGCTACCCTGCTACATATCTGGAACCAATCTATGATTGTCCGGTCTGCAAGGATCTCGCCTATGTGGACGGCAAGGTCTGCGCATGCTTTGAACGCCGGATTGTGGATGCCTTATATCGCCAGTCCAACATGACACAGGTTCTGGATTCCGAGAACTTCGATACATTTGATCTGGATTATTACAGTCACACGATTCCGGAGAACCGGAACTGGTCTGTCAGTCCATATGACAATGCCAAAAATGTGCTGCATCTTGTCCACCGTTTCGTGAATACATTTGCGACACAGGATACCGAACGCGGAAACCTGTTATTATATGGAGAAACCGGTCTCGGAAAGACTTTTCTCACGAACTGTATCGCGAAAGCGTTACTGGACGAAGGGCACACCGTTCTCTATCTGTCCGCAAACGATCTGTTTGAACAGGTTTTCGGACAATATCTGATGAATAAAAAATTAGAACTTGAAGAATTATACAAATATATTTATAATAGCGAATTGTTGGTAATCGATGATCTGGGCACAGAGACAACCAATGCCTTTGTCTGCTCCAAGCTTTTTGAAGTTATCAACCAGAGGGGACTTACCGGAAAATCGACGGTCATCTCGACCAATCTTTCCATGAAGGAATTACAGGAGCGGTATTCCGAACGTATCATGTCCCGCATCATTGAACGTTACACTGTACTTCAACTGTACGGTGAAAACATAAGGTATCAAAAAAGAAAAAAAGAAATGATACAGGGTTCTAAGCTGTAATCACACAATGGAGGAAAAAATCATGCCAGATTCAAGTCATCTTATTACAGTTCCAGTTGGAAAGCTCGGAATCATCCCTTTGGAGAGCTGCAAAGCCCTCGGTGAAAAAGTGGATAGCTACCTTGCACGCTGGAGAGCAGAACGTCACAACGAGCACAAGGACAACATCACATTTGCAGGCTATGAGAGAGATTCCTATATCCTGAAATCCTCTTGTCCACGTTTTGGTTCCGGTGAAGCTAAGGGTACTTTACAGGATTCCGTACGTGGTACTGATGTTTACATCATGGTTGATGTTGTAAACCATAGCATCGAGTACAAGATCTGTGGTAAGACAAATATGATGTCCCCAGACGATCACTATTCCGATATGAAGCGTGTTATCGCTGCCATGGCAGGCAAGGCAAACCGTATCACCGTTATCATGCCTTTCATGTACGAGAGCCGTCAGCATAAGCGCAGCAGCCGTGAGTCTCTGGACTGTGCAATCGCATTGCAGGAGTTAGTCGGACTTGGCGTTGACAATATCATTACTTTTGATGCTCACGATCCTCGTGTCCAGAACGCGATTCCTTACAGCGGTTTTGAAAATATCATGCCAACCTATCAGTTCATCAAGACACTGCTCCGCACAACACCGGATCTGACTTTGGACAGCGATCACATGATGGTAATCAGCCCGGATGAAGGTGCCATGAACCGTGCGATCTACTTCGCAAACCACTTGGGTGTTGATGTTGGTATGTTCTATAAGAGACGTGATTACACAACGATCGTAAATGGCAAGAACCCAATCGTTGCACATGAGTTCCTTGGTGACAGTGTCGAGGGCAAGGATGTTATCATCATCGACGATATGATTGCTTCCGGTGAGAGTATGTTGGATGTTGCCCGTCAGTTAAAGGCTCGTAAGGCAAGACGTGTGTACTGTCTTGCAACGTTCGGTCTGTTTACTGCTGGTCTGGACATCTTCGACCAGGCAAAGGCAGAGGGTACCATCGAGAAGGTTATCACAACAAACCTGACTTATCAGGATCCAGAGCTCTTCAACCATGACTGGTATGAGTCTGCTGACCTGAGCAAGTATATTGCAACTCTGATCGATCACCTGAACCACAATGCTTCTATCAGCAGCCTGTTGGATCAGTCTGAGCGTATCCAGTCAAGAATTCAGGAGTACAAGGAGTTCGGAACAATCTCCGACAACTACAAGGCTCCAACAGTATAATTGGCAATCAGGAATCGAACAAATAAGGAAAGCACAGTTCAAAGTTGAACTGTGCTTTTCTTATTTATTCTATAATTCCTATATGGATGTTTGTTACTGTACATAGACGTAAACCTTAATCTGCTCGTCATTTAAGTTGTTTGTGAATGTCAAGATTGCCGTTCCCTTCTTGCCTGGCATCACACGCAGTCTCGCTACTGATGGTCCGACTGGAGAAGTATCCCATGCGAAGCTCGCAACATCCTCATCCGAGGACTCTACGCTTACCTCAATATCACCGGAGATACATACACGTAACACAGCTTCCTGCGTCGTCTGTGCCTCAGTTGTCTCTGCGCCTTCCTCTGATGTATCAGCCTCATTTGTCATGAACTTCAGGAATGTATCACTGACAAACATATCCTCATAGCCTTGGGATGGCACCGCATCCGTGAAGCTTGCCAGACCATCCATCGCCTCTTCCTTATCCTCAAGCGCGGTAATCTGCTTCTTATAGTCTTCTTCCTTATTCTGATAATCTGTGATTGATGCTTTCAGAAGATCAATCTGGGACTGCAGCTCTGTGATTGCATCCTCCTGCTCCCGGATCTGTGACCGGAAATAATTGGCTGCCACATCGCTTTCTGAAGCAATTGTATTTCGCTCATCGTTGGCTTTCTGTACTTTGTTACTGAAATAGAAGAATCCAAACACCAGACCACTTGCCAGAAATATCATAAGCGCGATAGATATTCCGATATACAGCTTCGTATTCCCCCGCATTTTCTCGCGGTCATATTCTTCATCTTCTAACGGTTTTCCACAGTTGCTGCAAAACAATGCACCATCTTCATTTTCCGCTTTACAATGTTTACATATCATAATCTATACAACTCCTGTTTTCAAATTTGAATCGTACGACATATTTCCCTTATGATACCCTTTTTTTCTCTATTTGTCCAGTATCAGCATGATATCCATCCAACTATCCTGTTATCCGGTCTGCTTAGCCGCGCAGGGCCTCAAAAGCACGTGATATATCCAGCACACCCCATCCCCACGCAGGATTTGGATATGCAATATCGACGACTGTCCGCGCACCACGAATCAAAATCTGCCGGATCACTTCGGTATTCATCCCATAATAATTGCCACGCACGATGCCCCATTCGAAGAAAAGTGCCGCCGCCCCGGCGGTCAATGCAGCCCCGACACTCGTACCGCTCCGGCGCACGAACAGCGGTCGCGTCCCACTGCCTCCCGCAAGCAGCCCCGCCACACGCACGGCTGGCGCCGCAAAATCCGGCTGAATCCGTCCTTTTCTGGTATATCCACGGCTGGATTCCACATACAACGAATTATCCAGATGATTGTACCCGGCTACAGTTATCGTCCCACGCGCATTCGCTGGCGCACAAAGAATCACTTCCGGATCTGGTCGTGAAAACCGCGTATTGCCGCCCAGAAATTGCCGGATTGGCAGCCATGCATCATACCCTGCCGGAAAGCTGCTGTAATTCTCTGTCACTTCAATCCGCCAGATACCGGTCGCAGGCTTCTCAAACCGCAGCAGGATAAACGGATCACCCGAATTGTTCTCGACCACTACACTTTCCGCATACAACGTCGTTCCCTCATACAAATATGTAATCATTCCAGAACTGTCACGGTTCGGAAAAAGCTGATCAAACCGCTGCCCGGTCGGGGAATATACCGCTATCTGGTACAGACTTGGCGCACGCCCCCAGATCTCCGTGCAAAAACCCGGATTCTCATCTTCCACATAGATCTCCATCTCATTTCTTACCGTCCGTGTCCGCGGCTGTGAGATCCCGTTCTGATTGCCCAGATTGATCGTAGACAGGCTTGCAAAATGCCCGCCTGTGCCAAGCTCATTTCCAGCACTTCCGACCACGCAGATTCCCGGCAGTGTCACAACCGTATCCAGATAAAGCTCCAGATTCAGATTCCCATTGTGATCCCCCTGATTCGTCCCCAGTCCCAGACAGATTACAAGCGGTTTCCCCAGCTCCATCGCCTTGTTAATCAGGTATTTCACGCCAAGTATGATGTCTGCCTCCGAATAACATGGAACGCCATCGGGAATCAGGAAAAAGTCACGCAGACGCTGCTTTGCCTGCTTTAATTTCACCATGATAATATCCGATTCCGGTGCCACACCGGAAAATATATCATCCCCATCCAGATAGGTGTTCCCGGCAGCCACGGATGCCAGAAACGTACCGTGCCCGTCCGTATCCCGGCTTGGTACAATCTGATACGGCTGTTCCGTCTGTATCGCCAGATTCAACAACTCCTGCGGATACTCCCTGCCATATCCAAAGATGGGACGTGTATCGATCTCCCCGCTCTGTACAGACATATTGGGTTCACCCGCTTCATATGCCGCCTGTGTCTGATCCCAGATTGCCGTCACCCGGCATGTACCGTCGGCTCTGCGGAACAGTGGATTCGCAAAGTCGATACCTGTATCAATAAACCCGACCAGCACATCTTTTCCCGAAAGCGACAACCCCGGCACCGTCTGGACTGCCCCAATTCCAATCCCCTGCAATGCCGAGGTGTCCATTAGCCCAAAGCATTTCGGTATCCGGTCATAGCCTAACCGAAACAGTGTATCTGCCGAGAGCGCTGCGCCAGCCGCATCATAGACACTACGATACGCCACAAGGAACTGACTGTTAATGATCGTTCTACAATCCGGCTGTAGGATCTGCATCTCCCCCGCCAGATTGTTGTCGTATTTCACAAGGAAATCAAGCACATCCTCATCATATATATAGGTGCCACACGCCGAACCATACAGGCTATCCATCGCTCCTCCAACGCAAAAAGATCCCCTCAGCAAAATGTATGCTGCGGGGATCTTATGTATGTTTATTTTGCAATATACGATGCGCGAACCGAAGTAATGCCACCGTAATTTTTCGCCGGTGCCGGCTGACCCTTTGGAACTAAAATGATCTGGATTCCTTCCAGACGCTTTGCATAACCGGCTGTACCGGATGGTGCGCCATTCTTTGCCCAATCAAGCCAGCCAAACGACTGTGCATGCACGCGATAGTAAATGTCATAATGCTTTGCCATCTCACCGGTCAAATTGATCCGGATTGCTTCGAGGCGTTTTGCCTCGCCACTCGTACCACTCATCACGCCATTCTTCCGCCACGTTGACTGATTATTCTCATTTCCTTGCCAGCCATAGCTCTGCACATGAGTACGATAGGTCACGTTTGTCTGTGCTTCACCTGCAATCTGTGGATTCGCATTGGATGTATTCTTTGCATTTACAACCGGAGATGTACCCGCCTTCGCATAATAGCCAAGTGCATATGCGGAATTGATATTTCCCATTCTCGTATTGAAGGATTCACCTTTCTTTACAACTACGATCTGGATTCCCTCCAGACGTTTCGCATAACCGGCTGTTCCTGATGGTGCTCCATTCTTCACCCAGCCAAGCCAGCCATAGCTCTGCGCATGCACGCGATAATATACATCGTATTTGCCTGCATCCGAGCCTGTCAGCTGAATCTTAATTGCTTCGAGACGTTTTGCCTCGCCCTCCGTTCCGTTCATCTCACCATTGGCAGACCACGGCAACCAGCCATAACTCTGGCAATGTGTTGTATACTGGATTCCCAGATTATCATTGCCCGTCACACGAATCTTGATACCTTCCAGGCGCTTCGCTTTTCCGCTCGTTCCCGCCATCGCACCATTTGTAAACCATGTTTTTGCATCATTCTCATTTCCCTGCCAGCCAAACGTCTGCACATGGGTTGTATACCGCACAGTTACAGCTGGTGTAACCGGCTGACTCGGGGTTGGATCTGGTGTTGGTGTTGGGTTCGGCGTTGGCGTCGGGTTCGGCGTTGGCGTTGGATCTGGATTTGGATCCGGATCCGGTGTTTCTGAAGAATCGGCCTTCTTCACTGTCACGGCAAAAGAATCCTTGGCCCCCTGCCCATCCTTTGCTGTTACTGTGATCGTCGTTGTACCTGCCGCCTTTGCTGTCACTGTTCCATTCGTATCTATGGATGCAACACTTGGATTGGAAGAAGACCAAGTGACCTCCTTATTAGTAGCGTTATCCGGTACCACTCGCACATCCTCAACCGTATATGACTCTCCCACCGTCATGGTTTTCTTGCCACCTACAATCGTAATTGTCGACACCTTAACCAATTTCGGGAGATTTTCTATGTCTTCACTATATCCACATGTTTTACAAACATGATATTTCTTTCCCGCCTGCTCATACGTTGGATTGATTGTCTGCACCGCTCCATATACATGAGAAGTGCAAAGATTTACCTTATTATAGGTTTCCTGTCCTTCATAATTCGCCGTATCCGCAATCACATAATATAGATCATCATCTATAAATCCAAGTCCAAATATGTGAGTTCCCTTTGCAGTGTCCGATGGCAGTGTATATATCGTCTTTCTTGCTCCAGTTGAAATGCTATACTGTTCAATCGTCGTCGGTGTTGAGAAATAAATCACGCCATTTCGTGCCGCCATACGTCCGCAATAAGATGCCCACACACGATTGTCTGTAATCCACCACCTTGCATATTCCGGACCATATAAACAGGTAGTTGTCTGGCTTGCATAATTATATTTAGAAAGCTGATATTTCGCGCTCTTTTCTGCTGCCACGTATGATCCATCCAGATAATACCAGTTTCCATTGTATGGATACATATATGTCTGCACACCACTCCAGAATCCACTCTCATAGCGGCTGTCAGTTGCTTTAGCATAGGTATAGCCATACGGAACGCTCGTTACATAATCAGACCGTTTACTCTCCAAGGATAGCAAGGTTGCATCTGAAATCATAAAATACGTGTGCTTCACTCTTCCAAGATTATCCCACACCGGATCGTCCCATGTGGCATCCATGTGATACCACTGGTTGTTCAAATATACGACATTCCACGCATGATTTGCAGCATTGCTTGAAACATAGCCACACACAACATTCTGGCGTTTCATCAGATACATGAACGTCAGTGCATATCCCTGGCAAACCGCTTTCTTCTTAACAAGTGTGCCATAGATATTATAATCATCGCTCGACAAAGAACTCGATAAATAATTCTCATAATCATATACTACATCTGTCGCAAGGTAATCATGATATGCAAGTGCAATCTCCACATCACTCAGTCCGGTTGTATCAATCGCAGCTTCCATCTTCGCAACTTCTGCATCGATCTCCGCTTTCATAGAAGTAATCTGGGTTTTCGTATAATTATATGTAATGAGCAATTCTGTAACATTACTTTGGCTGTCACTGTAATATCTGAATCCACCCGATACATAAAACAACTGTGGATTCATGTTCAAAATACCGTGTATAACATCTCCCACATTGGTTGTTGTCAATCCATAGCCTGTCACATCTATGGTATCCTGCAGGTTCTCCATGGCAGTCACAATCGCTGCGTCATGCGAATGGTCATAACTGCTGTCCGCAACCGCATCGCCTGCTTCCAGCAAACCACCCTCCGACAGCAGTCCGCTTCCGTCCTCATGAACAACCTGTGTTGCCTCCTGCAACGGCTCGTCCAACTCCGCGGCAACTCCTGTTACAGTATTTGCCAGCAGCATCACGAGCACAAGCAAATACGTAAATAGTTTCTTTCCTCTTTTCATGTAACCCTCTCCTTTACTTTTTCTTGCTTAACCCTTATCTACTTTTTTACATTATGCAGATCCACCAGTGTACCATAAATAAACAAATTCCATACCAGATGACACAATGTCACATACCGGTCATTCGGCGGTGCACCATCGCCCAAAGAAAACCATGCACAGATTAAGACCGCCATCCAAAAATAAGGCAACAACTTTTTCATATAATGTGCATAGTCCTTATCCTTCAATACAGTTAAACGAATAATACTCACTAAAATCGCAACAGCAAATAATACTATTCCAAAAACAAAGGTGTAATAGTGAAAATACCAATCACTTAATTGTGGGGTAACCATAGACCAGCAGTGCAAATTCCAGCCATTATTTGTTTCTGTCCATCCCCGATAAGATAAATACGCATTCGTATGCGGAAACAAAAATCCCAAGAAGCATTTTGCTGTATCTAGTATCACCTTACCTGGTTCATTTTTCCATACGACCTTTGCCATCTCCCGATACATCTGCGATGCACGTTCTTTTCCTACACGTTCTTCCACTTTAGGTGCAAGATAATACATTACATTGTTGTTATGCTCATCAAATTTGGCAGCCTCTTCGAAAGATATTGTTGCTTTAATTTCATTACTAAAATCATCATAATTATCTGCCATATTCGGCCATACAACTCGATCTAGTAATATAAAATCCAAGTTTGTCTCAACCCGGTTATACAGTCCCTTTGTCTGTGTTTGACGATTTATTCCAAATGCACTTCCTGCCGTCAACAAAATAACTGCTACAACAATAGCGAATCTCTTCCAATCCACATGCTTTGCTAACTGTATCAAGCTGTAAACGACCAGAAATAATGTACATGAATAAATTCTATCTGCCCGCATCAGTGCTTCTAATAAAAAAGCAATTGCAAGTAAAACTACATCTCCCGCTCTCACTTTGTTCGATTTCCAAACTTTAATAATCTGAACGAGAATCACAAGCAAAAATGACAATGCCAACGAATCTGTCAATATTGTAAAATTCAAAAAATTGATGATTGGAATCGTTATAATGCCCAATGTATAAATAATTAGTTTTGTACATTTAGGCGAATCCTTACCATCCGAAAGGACAACATAACAAGTATAATATATACTCGCAAAACTGAGAACAAACTGTCCAATATATATCAATGCCTGAAAAGGAATATGTATTCTATTTTGAATAGCAATTGCAACTTTTAATATCAGTGGATAAAGAATTGTTCTATATTCGTCTATTTGCAAAGACTCACTTAATTTTATATACTCTGTACTATCTCCAAAACATGGAATGTTCATAAAATTACGGAATATCCAGTAAATTCCTAACCCAATCTGGACAAAGATCAACGCATATACTACATACTGTATCCCTTTTTTCACATTTTCCATGTTTTCCTTTTATCCTTCCTCAAAAAACATATCGCTGTTGTATATGATAACTTACAAAAAATAAAGCTGTATCAACTATTATCTTTACAATAACCTCGGGAACAAATGATAACAAAAGTGTTCCACCCGTTACCAGTCCAGCACTTAATGCCATCTGACACACTGCCAATAATATATATTTCCCAACCGATATACTATGCTGTTTTCTACTATCGAAAACAATTTTATAATTAATAATATAATTATATGTTGCCGATATTATCCTGGCTATTGCCGTTGACACCGCCACATACGCTTCTGGTATTCGTTGTTTGAACAACATACAAAATAATGCAAAAAGAGCAATATCTATCACGCTTGACGACAACGAAGAAATTATGAAACAAAAAAATTGCTTTCCTAAAATTCTATAAATCTTCCACGAATCCACCAATGGTCGAAAATGCGTCTGGTGGTTATCTTTGGATTCATAAATCGTCTCAATCTTCACTTCTTTAATCGGAAATTGCTTTCTACTTTCCAATAACATCTGTGTTTCAAACTCAAACCGTTCACCTTTTACTTGCAACAGAGATTCCATAAATGCTCTAGGTATTCCCCGCAATCCAGTTTGCGTATCCGTAACATGTATCCCTGCAACATAAGCAAAAACTTTTTCTGTTACGGTATTTCCAAATTGGCTTTTCCACGGAATATTTTCATTATCAAAATCTCTCACTCCCAATATAAGATTCATCGGATTATTCTGTAAAGCCTGTTGCACTCGTTCAATACAGGAAACCGTATGTTGCCCATCCGAATCAGCGGTCACACACCCAATCGCCGCTGGCATATGCTGCAAGATATACGAAAATCCCGTCTTCAACGCCCGTCCCTTTCCGCAATTCACAGTATGCTTTAGCAACGTTCCTCCATATTCGGTCACTAACTTCTCTGCTTGTAAAAACACATCCGCATATTGTTCCCCGCTTCCATCGTCCACCACTATAACCGGCTTCATATCATTTTTCTTCAATTCTTCTAACAACATAATCAACCGCTCATCTGGTTCATATGCCGGAATCACAATCGGAATCAACTCTTTCATATCTGTTACTTTTTACCTTCTCTTCACATAAATCGTTTGCTTATTTGATTTTGCAAAATAATCACTGTTCACCTTTACCTGTACTTGCACAACACAGGTAACTTCATCTTCTCCAAAATAAGAATCCGGCATACGAACATCAACATGTGTATCATCTTTGGCTAAAATCGTACATTGAGGAATCCACTGATTATTAATGTATATCGCAAATGTATTCTGCAAATTTTCTCCATGAATCGTGATCAAAGAGTCTGTAATATGCGCATCTACATCGGTCTCCGACGCTGATGTAATATTGGTAATAACTGGTTTCTTCACAAACAATCTTGGAATTATACAGATCATCAGCACAATTACAATTACAATAATGGGAAGCTGCACATACTTATGACCTTTAAAATATTCTAATATTTTCTTCCTAGTATTCATTATTTTTTCTCCCCAGCATCTCATAATACTGCACTTTCTTGTAATCATCGACCAATGCATTTTCTTCATCCCAACTATGCCATACATCATCCTTTGTACGATACCCTACCAAATTCATAATTGGGATTTCTTTCTCAAGATTTAGAAGATAATTTGTATAAGTTGTACGATATCCTATTACATCCAGCAAATTTGCGCCCAAATAATTTAAGCTCATATCCTTCTGCACCTGTTTCACGCCTGTATCATAATTACTCCAAATCATATATGGCGTAATATATCGTTGTTCTGCCTTCTCTATCTCACTATCTCCAGAATAGGAAGATGTGATATCCTGAATAAACCCTTCATCTAATGCCGGTTGATGATCTCCAAACATGCACAAAACTACTGGTTTATCATAGTCTTCCAGATATGCGATCAAATCCTCAAACGCATGATCCGACTCCCGAATCAGCGTAAGATATTTTACTACATCTGTGTATCCTGCATATTTATCCTCTACCTGTATAAACGGATATTCATCTTCAATCTTTGCAACATATCCACCATGATTCTGCATCGTTACATTAAACAAAAATAACGGCTGATCCTGATTTTCCTCTACAATCTGTTCCACCTTATTATAATCGCACGCATCAGATGCTCCCCAGCTAACATAGGAAATCTCATCCTCTGTCATATCCTCAATAGATAAAAATGTGTTAAATCCAAAGTTTCGGTAAACTGCTGGTCGATTCCAATTATTTGCCTGATATGGATGAAACGCCACCGTATTATATCCTTGCACATCCTTTAAATACTCTACAATATTAAACGTTGATTCCAAATTATAATTCTGATAAGGATAGCCAGCAGAACTTATATTTGCCATTGTATCCCCAGTTAAAAACTCAAACTCTGAATTGCATGTTCCACCACCGACAACAGAAGTATAAACATTTCCACGCATCACATAAGAATCCAAGGAATCCCAATAGCTTAAATAATCTTCGGATTCCAGCGGTCCAAGTACCCCTAGATCCGAGAAGGTTTCATTCATGATTGCTATCACAAGTGGCTTTTCCTCGTTATTTACATTTGATCCATCTTCCACTGTATACTCATCCAGAATCTCATACACCGCTTCTTTGGAATATCCCTCTGGTTCACTCGGATGTGAATTTTCAATACTAATCAACATAGATATTGGTGCACCATTATATTGCATACTCTCTGTCGGCTTCCATGCATCAATGCTCAATTTCATTCTTTCACCAATATTAATATTCAGAACTGTAATTACTAATCCTGCAGAAACAGCAAACCGCAAAACATGAAATACTATCTTTGCAGACTTCTTCTCTGTACATATCTTCCAATCTGCCGGTGTCAGTATATGAAGAAAAACCAGCACAAATAGTAATAATAATGTTCCATAGATAATTCGATTTGTTAACTCGTATACATAACTTCCCATGACCGATGTTGCTGTTTTTACTGCCAGTAAGTCAGTATAAATCGGCGGTCTGCCTTTAAACAACAACACATAATGATTTGTCAAACCATATAACCAATGAAATACCAGCACTATCGTATAAGACACCCATGCTTTCGTAATAATCAAACATAAACACAATGTTATAATCAATACAAGTACATAATTAAGTACCAAAATTTTTATCGACATCTGTGTCAGCGCTTCATTCCAAATTATCTCCTCTATTAACAATGCAACGGCCGGAATGCCAAGAAAATACAATCCATTTAATATCTTTGACTTTAAGCGAATTCCTTTAATCAGACCATGCATTCTACAATGCATCAATACAAAAGGCAAAAATAGTAATATAGAAACCCAAACAAAGCTATGCGATTTTTGAAATAATACATTCCTTGCATAGCTTTTAGAAATATACAAAAACATTAAAACACTTATCACTATAAGGCATACGGACACAATCCATCTTATAATACATGCCCGTTTTTCTTTTTTATCCATCGTACTACTCCTAAATTCCGTTTATCTTTCTAATATATTAACAATTCACTACTATTGCGTCAAGTTACAAAATCTACCGAAAAAAGAGCTGGTATACACCAGCTCTACCATCTACAATCGCTATGTTATCTAAGTACGTCCAGATATTTACCATCCAAAACATCTTTCAAATACTGTCCATACTGATTCTTCTTCAAAAGCTCGTACACTTCCAGTACTTCTTCCTTGCTGATCCAGCCATTCAGATATGCAATCTCTTCCAGACATGCAATCTTACGATGCTGATGCGTCTCCATCGTCTTTACGAAGTTCGTTGCATCAACCAGGCTCTCATGTGTACCTGTATCCAGCCATGTGAAGCCCTGTCCAAGCAATTCTACATTCAGATTTCCCTTCTCCAGGTAAATCCGGTTCAAATCGGTAATCTCCAGTTCTCCTCGTGCAGACGGCTTCAGATTCTTCGCATACTCTACAACATGATTATCGTAGAAATAAAGACCGGTTACACAATAATTACTCTTCGGCTTTGCAGGCTTTTCTTCAATCGAAATTGCCTTTCCATCCGGATCAAACTCCACAATACCAAAACGCTCCGGATCATCTACATAATAACCAAATACAGTAGCGCCCTTTCCGCTCTCTGCATTCTCCACAGCCGCCTTCAGGCGCTTCTTCAAACCATGTCCAGCAAAGATGTTATCTCCCAATACCATTGCCACAGAATCGTCACCAATAAAATCTGCACCAATGATAAATGCCTGCGCCAGTCCATCTGGTGATGGCTGCACTGCATAAGTCAGGTTCACACCAAACTGGTGTCCATCACCCAGCAGCTCCTCAAAACGTGGTGTATCTGCCGGCGTTGAAATAATCAGAATATCCCGAATGCCTGCATTCATAAGTACAGACATCGGATAATAAATCATCGGCTTATCATAAATCGGGAGCAACTGCTTCGATGTTACTCTGGTCAATGGATATAAACGTGTACCGGAACCTCCGGCTAAAATAATTCCCTTCATAAGTTTTCTCTCTTTCTGTTAGATTACTATTCTTCATATAATATTATATCTTCAGATTATTTGTATCCTTGTGATATGTAATTTTACCATTTCCATTCTGTTTATGCAATAAATAAGTGATGGCTATGTATCATGAACAAGACTATTTACATATAAAAAATAGTAAGCACCATAATTTCGAGGTATATTCGAAACTATGCTCTTACTATTCATCATTCTCCGTCTCTTTCAAATCTGTCTATATACAAAAAAACTACAATCATAAGACAGGTCTGCTGTAAACTGATATCTCTAAAAGCCAACGTTCTTTATCGTTATTGCAAATTTTCTTTCTGAGACGCTTTTACTAAGCCATCACAAAACGCTTTGATATCATCAATTTTTCCAGAACCAATCGCCGGATTATTATTTCTGCGATAGTAAAGATAATACATATCATTATTTTCTTTATTGTATTCTGCATTTAATATATTGCAAACTTCTTGAAGAGGCAGAGATCCTCTCCCCTCAAAATTAATTAGAGTCTTTCCTAAATCATCTTTTGAAAAATTACTTAAAAACATGCTTGTCGGCAATACCAAATAATCAAATTCAAAATGATTTTCTTCTGCATATTCTTTCAGGTACCTGCATACATTAATTCGTCTTATCATTGCCTTTGTAGAACTATTATAATTCTTAGATACTCTACTATAATCTTCTTCGCATTTTCTTAAAGCTTCATCATTTATTACCGTTGAAACCGGATACTCTGGATTATTAAAAGCAATGAATGATTTCAAACAATTATCAAGCAACTGAAGATCTTCTTTTGATAATTTATCACTAACATAGGCTTTATATTCCGCTTCTGATTTCCATACAGGATGCCGCCTTTTGCTTCGGTCAAAGAATTCCATACCTAATTCATCTGCAAATTTATTTTTGCAAAGATAAATTATGTCATCATCACACAACATACATATTCTGATATTATCTTTTAATTCATTCCCCTGTACACTCAGTGAATTCTCCGTAAAAAGTCTTGTTTTTTCGAAACCTAGTTTTTCTTCTATATTATCCAAAATACGTTTAATTATATACGTTTCATATAATACAACCGGATGATTCTGTATCCACTTTTTTTCAGCATCATGAGCATACACTACATTCTCTATTACACTTACTGCATCTTTTCTATAAACCAACGTTGGTTTATCCATATACTCTTTTATAGTAATTGCCTTTAATAACCGAACATAGTCAATATTTACTGTTTCAAATCCAGAAGTATATGCATCCCTTATAAGATAATCCAAACGATCTACATCTATCACCTTCGAATTTAGCATTCCGATATAACAATTTTTTATGTTATCAATAAGCTCATCAGACTGATACCTATATCCTGTAATACAACGCGCAAAAAATTCCTTATCTGAACTATCTCCTATAATGACTCCAAACTCTTTAATTCCAATTATTGCACTCATTATCTCATGTGGTGCTGTACTTCCAATATCACCTGGAAGATCATGTTCGAACGCAGAAGTACCAACCAAATCCCGAAGTCTCTCATGTAGTTTACTTGCTCCGTACTTTACTTCTTTATCCTTATCCTTTTCTTCCCAATAAAATTTATAGAAAACCTCTCCCGTATGTGAAAATGGTGCATGTCCAACATCATGCAACAAACATGCTAGCAAAAATACATGTGTCAAATTTTCTATAATTTTATACTTATTCTCAAAATTATATACTCCTTCTACCGATTTCCCTAAACAATCTGAGACGATTGTTCCCAAATGATAAACACCTAATGAATGCACAAATCGATTATGTAATGCTGAAGAATACAAAGGTGCATAACTAGTCTGTGTTATTCTTCTCAATCTTTGGAAAACTGGAGTATCTATTATTCTTTTTATATAATCCACATCTATAGCTATATACCCATAAATCGGATCCTTAATCTTTTTGTATCTTTTCCCCTGTATATTTGTCATATAATATTTTCACTGTTGTTTCCGCCATATATGCATTAATTAGTTCCCATGCTTTATATGTCCTGAATTTTTCTTTCAAATCCTCAACAGTTTTCCCCTCTCTCAACTTAATAGCTGATTCATCATCCACTTCTTCAAAAAAATCAGAATAATTACGAAACATAAAATCTGTAGATGCCTTTGATAAAATCAACAATGCCTTTTCTGTTGTTTCTTTATTTATATAACGCACTACTTCTGCACCATAATCTTCCAAATCCTTTAATGTCACTACCACGGAATTATTCTCAAAAATTCCCTCCTTAGATTTTTTTTCAACAATCTCTATCATGGCATTTGCCGCAAGATCCTCAATTCCAATATAATAGCACATATTTTCCCTTCCTTTTTAGCTTTCTTTTTTCTCCAATCAATCTCTCAGTAGTATTAAATATTTTTTTATTTTTATTCACTCCTTCATATTATAATTTATAAAAAACACACCCCCTAAAGGAGTGTATATGACCATAACTATATTTTCTTTATTAATTCATTACATGTATCACTTTGTTCCAAGGAACCAATGTAATTGCAATTCTCTAACCTTACCTTTATAATCAATCATTTTCTCTGCTGAAATAAACCAATGCCCCTCCCCATATTCTTCCGCTTAAACAAATACTCTATAAGGACAAACTACATCTTTCGATATTTCCAACATAAATAAAAACGATTTTATTTATCCATAATACAGGAAGTAAAGATTTTTCGCAATATGCTTTGCCTACAAAACGCACAAATCTTTTTAAAGGAGTCAATACAGTGACTTCCTAATTTTAGTAACGAAAACTTATTTTCTATTCTTTTTCAAGCCTTTTCAGTATTGGCAATAAATAATCCAGTTTCAAAAGAAAGTATAATAGTCTCAAGACACTGCTTATCTACCTCTCTGTATTTGAAATGATAATAAAGATGATCCAAATATCTAAAAAATGCATCCTCTTTCTCTTTCGATAACGGTTCCGTCTCATATGGAGTTAAGAACTCAGATGCCAACATTGTAATTGCAAACCCCTCATTACAAAAAACAATTCTAGATTCATCGGTATCTGAACATACCTGTAATGGTTTTCTCCTCAATAGCCAAAACAATTCATATGCTAGTATTTTTGTTTTATTAATATGACTTATCCGATGGAATTTTTTTAACCTATATACGTCAGTAAAATAATCCATAACCAACTGTTGCAAGATTCCTTCATTAATACTCAAAATTCCTTTCAAATCTCTTGCAGCAATATATTCTGACATCTTATCGTAAAAAAATTTAAACCTGTCTTTAATTGTCTTTTCTCCAAAATACTCTAATATTTCATCATAACGCAACAAAGTTTCCTGCATTTTGTTCCTCCAAATTTTCCAACAAGTTTCTTCCATTCGATGACTGTAAAAATCTACAATATGAAATATAATCCTCCTCTTCTAGCTTTCCATTATATTGCTCATATGAATTTGGAAGAATATCCATTCCTAATTTTTTATTACGCATTCTTTGAATCATTCTCTCAGCGCCTAATTCAGCCTCTTTAGAATTTAATAATCGATTGTTCCAAAAAGAAGTCATATTCATAACAATACCCCCTTTAATATTTTTTAATTCTATCTCTTATATCTATATCCCCATTATTGTCGTCATCCTGTTTTTCTTTAATTTCTTCAACTGGATTCTCTTGACAATCAGATATTTTAAAATCACTTTCTTCATAAAAGGATATAAGATTATCCGCAGCAACTGCTAAACTATTTAAAATATCCGCGTATTGCTGTTTTTTTCGATTCGTTCGGTCATATGGGTATTTAATGAGATGATCAAACTCAAGCCAGCCTTCTTCAAATAGTGTTCGTACCTGTATCTCAAAATAAACTTCTTTATAACGTATAATATAATGTATAGATCGATAACGAGCTTTAGAGCTATCAACACGCAAATTATCATCTATGTAAATTTGGCGATCGTCCTCAGATGTTATATACACAACTGGTTTTTCTGCATGATAACCACTACTCAAACTAATATCGTCTTTTTGAAATTCTTTCTCATACTGATCAAAAAATTTCTCTGTATCCTTTGGATTCTGAATATAGTGGTCTGATTCGTTTCTGAAAATGTTCAATAAAATCTTATGCACATCTCGCCACTGACGCTTATCCAATATTATAACTCTAATTCCAATCAAGTCTGTAATAATTTTATTGTAATTATCTATTGAAAGACTATCATACTTCTCTGGTTTACCATTCATGTTTCTTATAATTTTCTCCACGAGATGATCCGGATCTTTAACCCGCCCTCTTATTGAATGAACCTTTTCAGACAGTCTCTCATTTAAATATGCGAGTATTTCATTTCTCCTAGCTTCTAAATTCGATAGATTATTATAATAATTTTCATAAATATTTTTCAATTCTTTCTTTTTTATAGGTAATCCATCTATACTAGCCTGACTAATATTATATTTTTTTTGTATCCTTCTTAAATTAAACGGTTTCTTATTATCACCAAATGCCATTTTTATCCCCACAAGTATTTTTATCTTTTATATATTGTATTTCTAAATATATCTTTTTTATTATATGTCTCGCAGATGGTATTGTCAACGTACAAAACTTCCCAAACCAATAAAAAAGCTTTTACAATTTCCCACTAGTGAAAAAATATATGATCTACAGCCTCTTTCGCATTAACATGCATATATACAATTCTCGCACGCCTTGCTCCCTTGAAAACATTATCACATCTCATCTCCATTGTATTTTTTATCGAATCCCATACTTTTTTGATTCCAATCAATCCAAATACATACTCAATACTCTTTGAATTCCACCAAAAAACTAAGCCACGATATAAATTGGTCATCTCCCATAAAAAACGCCCAAATGGTATTTTTTCATAATATCAACTCCCGATCTAACCATTTCTGGTGAATTTGCCTGAAACAAATTTAATTCATCATCTGTATAATCATCAATATGCAACATTATCTGAATAAGATTATCATCATATTGCTTTCTATATGGTGCTCTTTTTACTTCTTCGTAATCTGTTTTCATTATCCCCACCAAGAAAAACAGAATCATAATACTTCCAAGAGCAATACTATATTTTTTCTTTCTATTACACTGTGATAAAACGCATGTTAATACAAGAATATCCGCCAAAATCGCAAACAACGAATCAATAATATATCTCGAAGATGTCAAATAATCCAAACCATTACCACTTCTGCCTAAGAAAATCATACAATAAAATCCAAAAGTATATATGTATAAAAATACTGGTAAATATGTTTTTTCATACCCCTTCTTTGATATATATAATACGATACATATGATATGACAACATATTACAATCATCCCAAGCACCATCAAAACTGTATGAGAATTGTAGGTTCCAAACAAGCTTGATCCACCAGCCAGGAAAAGCCCTTCAAAAAAGGATCTTATCAATTCACTTATTCCAACAGATGCACTAACAGTTCCTCCAACTTGCAATCCATACAAATAAAGAAAATCCCCAAGGAATAAGCTTATATATAAAACAATATAATTAAAAATATTTATTCTGTTCCCCTTTATTTTTTTATATATCGCATCAAATAAAAGTATCATCATTACAGTAATAGATAATGAAATCGCAAACGCTCCCCCAAATATGTCTATTACCAATAGATAATATAAAGCCAAGCAACTAGTTCTCTTATCATATGTCTCGCCCCATGCTTTTAATAATTTATCTGTATAAATATATAAGATCAAGAAACTAAATACTCTAATCTGCAAAGCTAGCGCAAACTCCTGAGCAATTAATTCATATGCTCCTAAAGAAAAAAAGAAAAATACACCTAGTATTCCCATGACATTTGCAATCTTTTCGTTTGAAGAGATTCTCTTAATTACTTTATAAAACACAATACAATTAATCATAGAAACTACTACACCTAAATACATTGCAATTTGGGTGTTATAATGAAAAACTTTAACATTTATTAAGAAAATAAATAATTGAAATGGCGATCGATGCACGCCATTGTTAGAATATAAATCGGCAAAAGAGACCCCCCCTGTATATGAT
>OJKP01000020.1_pt1 | contig 142259 bp, 108 predicted proteins | sample 1596521 | NCBI WGS metagenome assembly OJKP01 (sample SAMEA4350130, study PRJEB24818) | metagenome | biome: human; feature: gut; material: faeces | place: Denmark | collected 2013-09
GCAAGAAGCAGCTCCACACTGCAGAGACAGAGAAGTATGCTCACGTAACATTCTTCTTCAATGGTGGTCGTGAGACTCCATACGAGGGTGAGGACCGTATCCTGGTTCCTTCTCCAAAGGTGGCTACTTACGACTTGAAGCCAGAGATGAGCGCTTACGAGGTAAAGGATAAGTTGGTTGGTGCAATCAACACTCAGGAGTACGACTTCATCGTTGTAAACTTCGCTAATGGTGATATGGTAGGTCACACAGGTATCTACAACGCCATCGCTAAGGCTGTTCACGCTGTTGACAACTGTGTAAAGGACGTTATCGAGGCTGCTAAGGCTAACGATTATGAGGCTATCATCATCGCTGACCACGGTAATGCAGACCACGCTATCAACGAGGACGGTACACCAAACACCGCTCACTCTTTGAACCCAGTTCCATTCATCTACGTAACTGACAATAACTCAGCTACCGTTAAGGATGGTCGTTTGGCAGACGTAGCTCCTTCTATCCTCCATATCATGGGCTTGGAGAAGCCTGCAGATATGACAGGTGAGAACTTGATTTCTGACAACAAGTAAAAACGATTTTATATACCTCAAAAAAGTATCCTAAGATACTTGGCCAAGTATCTTAGGATACTTGCGTAAGTATCTTAAGATACTTTTGAATTTATATTAAGCATGAACGTAAAGATAGAAGAAAGTTGGAGACAGCATATAGGAGAAGAATTCGACAAGCAGTATTTTATTGACCTTACAAACTTTGTAAAAGAGGAATACCTGCGTACGCCCTGTTATCCTCCTGGCCGCTTGATTTTCAATGCCTTCAATCTCTGTCCTTTTGATGATGTGAAGGTAGTGATTATCGGACAGGATCCATACCATGAGCCGGGTCAGGCGATGGGACTGAGTTTCTCTGTGCCGGACGGAATCACTTTCCCACCATCATTGATTAATATATTCAAGGAGATTCAGATGGATCTCGGCACTCCGATGCCAGCCACGGGCGATTTGACCCGCTGGGCAAAGCAGGGAGTATTGTTGCTCAACGCCACGTTGACCGTTCGTGCCCATCAGGCTGCGAGTCATCAGCGCAAGGGCTGGGAGGAATTCACAGATGCTGCCATCAAGGCGCTCAGCAAGGATAAGGAGCACCTGGTGTTTATCCTTTGGGGCGGTTATGCCCGGAGCAAGGCGAAACTCATCGATACAAGCAAGCATCTGATATTGGAAAGCGTTCATCCTTCGCCATTATCAGCCAACAGAGGCGGATGGTTTGGTAATCATCATTTCTCCCGCTGCAATGCGTATCTGCAGCAGAACGGAATTACGCCTATCCAATGGTAGGTACACCTATTAATATATAGCTATCCACTCATGGGTAGCTATCATTATTTTTATTATACACTCAAAGAAATTTATTCATCTCAAAAACATTATGAAGAAAGACGAACTTCGTATTCTGCAGGTGGGCAACGTGTTGGTTTCACCTGATATTATCACCGAAAAATTCTGTTGCGACCTTGATGCCTGCAAGGGCGAGTGCTGCATCGAAGGCGATGCGGGAGCTCCTGTTACCCTGGATGAGATTATGGAGATTGAGGATGCGCTGGATGTGGTTTGGGATGATCTCTCGGCTTCTGCCCAGGCTATCATAGATAAGCAGGGCGTGGCTTATACCGATATTGAAGGCGATTTGGTGACGAGCATCGTGAATGGTAAGGATTGCGTGTTTACCTGCTACCAGGATTTGAAAGACCTGGGCGATGGACATACGATTCCTAACTGTTGTCTCTGTGCCTTGGAGCGTGCTTATCGCGAAGGAAAGTCGAAGTTCAAGAAGCCTATCTCCTGTGCTTTGTATCCAATCCGTGCCAAGGATTTCGGCAACGAGGTGTATGGCATCAACTATAACAAGTGGCGCATCTGCAAGGATGCCATCAAGAAGGGAGAGGAGTTGAATCTTCCTGTTTATAAATTCCTGGAGGGGCCGTTGATTGAGAAGTTCGGTAAGGAATGGTATGATGAACTTTGCGAAGTAGCAGAGCAGTTGCTTGCCGATTTGGAAGATTAAATTCAGTTTAGTTTGAGACTTTGGAAGATATGATTTCCAAAGTCTTTTTTATTTGGTGCAACAAAGTCTTTTTAGCATAATAAAAAAGAGATTTCGAATAGCTTGGTAGCTTATTCCGAAATCTCTAATCCTTCAATATTTACGATATTACTTTTTTTGAATCTGCCATTCCATGTGAGGGTATAGATTCTTTGATTTTGAAATCTGAAGCGGAAAAAAGCCTGTTCATCCAATTCTCCGTTGCAAACGTATTGAAACCCATTGATGTTCAGTTTTTCTCCTCTGTGGGCCTCTCTGATGGTAATACGGATGGTGCCATAGAAGGGACGACCAAACTCAATATTGTAGCCTAAAGAGTCGTTATAGGTACGAATGGGTTTGAGGACTTTTCCTAATTTATTCTCAGATTGACACACCTTGAATTCTTCTGTAGGAAGACTTCTGTCAATGTCCATGCTTCCTGTAGGACGATGCCAACCATACGGTTGATACTCTTCAGTTTTCCAATCAATGATGTTGGTACGGGCATCAAAACGCTCATTTTCTCCTGAATAGCAATCCTTGGGTTGTCGACAGAGCCAGGAGCCATCAGTTTGGTGGTGGAAAGGAACGCTGTCCTGATCCCAACCGTATATCTCCAGTGAAAGCTGTTTGCCATGGCTAGGCTTGCCCTGAGGTGCATACCATACAGCAATGACGTTGTCACCGGCTTTCAGATATCGGGTGATATCAAAAGTGCGTGATTGGAGTATATCATTCTTGATGCCTTCGAATTTTAAGCTTCCCGTTACGTTTCTTTCATTTATAAATATCTTGTAGTCGCCTGTACTGGCAACATTTGCGAATGCCTGTAGTGGGCGATGAGGCATGAAATAGCTTTTTCTAAACCATACTTCTGCTGATTCATCGGGGAGTGGATATGAAATCCAATGGGTACCGAACTCTTGTGCATTGGAGCTCAGTACCCATAGTAATGAAAATATGAGAGAAGTTATATATCTCATTTATTTGATCAATTTTGTTTCTCCAGCCTTGAAGTTGAGGACTTTCTGCTTTCCGTTGTAGTTGACGGTCAGACTTCCTGCATTCTTGCTGGTAATAATAGCTTTCTTAACTTGTCCTTTATTCCATGATAGTGCAATCTCGTAATTGCCGCGAGCCTTGATACCCTTTATCTCTCCTGCAGACCATTCTTTAGGAAGGGCTGGGAGTAAATCCATCGTCTCGCCATCACATTGCATCAGCATCTCGCATACACCTGCTGTGCCACCGAAGTTGCCATCAATCTGGAATGGTGGATGGGCATCAAAGAGGTTAGGGTAGGTGCCACCGCTATGGTGCTTGCTATCCTTGTAAACTTCAGGGCTTACGTAGGTGAGCAGCTTGCGGTATATCTGGTAGGCCTTGTCGGCACGATGCAGGCGCGCCCAGAGGTTGATTCTCCAGCCAGTACTCCAGCCGGTGGAATTATCGCCCTTGATTTCAAGAGTCTTGGTTGCGGCAGCAGCAAGCTCCGGAGTTTTATCTACCGAAATCTGATGGAACGGATAGAGTCCCAGCAGGTGTGACTGGTGGCGATGATGCCAATCCTGGTCTTCCCAATCGTGATACCACTCCATCAGATTGCCTCGCTTACCGATGTGGTAAGGGCGCAGGCGATTGAGGGCCGATTGCAACTGCTGCTGGTAATCGTTGTCGATACCCAGGACTTTTGCACCCTTGATGGTGTTCTTAAAGAGCTCGCGGATGATGGCGAGATCGGCGGTTCCGCCATAGAAACTGCTGCCGCGGTAGCCCTTATCGGTGATGTAATCTGCCTCTGGCGATGTGCAAGGGGCTGTAATCAGTTCGTTTGGATTGTGTGGATTCGGGATAAGCCACTCCAGTAGGAAGTCGGCAGCGCCCTTCATCAAAGGATAGGCTGTATTGCGAAGATATTCGGTATCTCGCGTATAGTCGTAGTGATCCCAAAGGGTTTCTACGAGCCAGGCTCCACCCATCGCCCAGTTGCTCCATTGTGGACTCTCGTTTCCGGTTCCCACAGGATTGCTCATCGCCCAGGCATCTGTGTTGTGTCCAGCGCACCATCCCTTATCGATGCCATAGAAGTGCTGGGCATTGTGTCGGCCTGTTACCGACATGCCTTCAACCAATCCGTCTACCGGGGCCACCAGTTCTGGGAGGTTGGTGACTTCTGCCGGCCAGTAATTCTCTTCCAGGTTGATGTTGATGGTATAGTTGCCGCGCCATGGAGAATAGAGGGCTGGTGCCCAGAGTCCCTGCAGGTTGGCTGGCACGCCCTTGGTTCTACTGCTGCTGATGAGCAGGTATCTGCCATATTGGAAGTAGAGCTGTTCCAGATAAGGATTGCTCTCGTGGTTGTCGCTGTAGGCGAGCAACTGCTTGTCGGTAGGGCGGGTGGCATCATATTTGGCTCCTTTCAGGTTCAGGCTTACTCTGTCAAAGAGCTTCTTGTAGTCGGCGATGTGGCGCTGCTTGAATTCATCGTATGTGAAGTTGGCGAGATGCCACGCATCATCGGCTACGTTCTCGATGTATGGAGCTCCTTCCTTCACGGGATGCTTGTCGAAGCCATTGTAACTCGTTTCGTTGATGAGATAGATGATAGCCTCGCTCACATCCTTCAGATGGAGAACTGAATCGCTTGCCCACACTTTTCCGTCGGTGTTCTTCACCTGAAGCATGGCACAGTAATGCGTACTGTTGGCTTCGTCACCGAGCACATGTCCCGTCATGGTGAGCTGTCCTCTAGATGCTTTCACCTGATGGGGAATGAGGGAGGTGAGGGAGATGTCGCTGTTGATGGCTCTCTTTTGGGAAGCACTCAGTTTGATGGCAATCATCTTGTCGGGATGAGAAGCAAAATACTCTTTGGTATATTGAATGCCGTTGCGCCTGTAATGAACAGTAGCCAGGGAGTTGTCGAGGCTCAGTTCGCGGTAATAATCCGTAAACTCGCCCTGGTTGCAGTCTTTGATGTTGATCATGCCCAGCGGCTGATAGAACTCCGAGTTGTGACCTTGTACATAGTGCTGCAGGGAATCGGCAGTCTTGTAATCCTCTTTAAACAACGCCTCTCTGATTTTTGGAATCCACTTGAAGGCATCGCCACCTTCGTTGGGATTTACAGGAACGCCCGTCCAAAGGGTGATGTCATTGAGTTGGATAGAGTCATTATTGGCTCCACCATAAATTAGCGCACCCAGTTTGCCATTGCCTATCGGCAGTGACTCTTCGAAGGCGTATGCAGGTTTGTTGTACCACAATTTGTTGGGTTGCGGTATTTTGCTAACAGTTGCCGCCTGGCAGTTCAAAAGACCTGAGGCTGTTAGTGCAAGCGTAAAAAGCAGATGCTTCATAAATTCTGTTTTGTTAGTTGTTAAAATATGATGCTTGGAAGTGATGCCCATAGGATGAGCTTATCTAAAAAAGGGGGTAGACTCTTGCCTAGTCTGCCCCCAATATGTTCGTGTTAACTTTAAGCGTCGATATTGGCATAAGTAGCGTTCTGCTCAATGAACTCGCGGCGTGGCTCCACATCATCGCCCATCAGCATAGAGAAAATCTCGTCAGCCTGAGCTGCATTATCGATGGTTACCTGCTTGAGCAAGCGGGTAGATGGGTCCATAGTGGTTTCCCAAAGCTGCTCTGGGTTCATCTCACCCAAACCTTTGTATCGCTGAGTGTGAATATTCTTGTCTTCCAACCCCTCGCCATACTTGTCGATGAATGCCTGGCGCTGCTGCTCTGTATAGCAATACTCGCTCACCTTGTTACGGTAAGTACACTTGTAGAGAGGTGGAGTAGCGATGTACAAGTGACCTTCCTCGATAACCTTTGGCATGAAGCGATAGAACAAAGTCATAATCAATGTGTCGATGTGTGAACCATCGACGTCGGCATCGGTCATGATAATAATCTTGTCGTAACGCAGCTTGTCTGTGTTTGCCTCCTTGCTGTCTTCACCGTCTACACCGAAGCGAACTCCGATACTCTGGATAATGTTCATGACAGACTCAGCTTCGAATACTTTATGCCACTGAACCTTTTCTACGTTCAGAATCTTACCACGCAATGGGAGAATAGCCTGGCGGAAACGGTCGCGACCCTGCTTGGCTGAACCACCAGCGGAATCACCCTCGACAAGGAAAATCTCGCATTCCTTAGGATCCTTCATGGAACAGTCTGCAAGCTTACCAGGCAGACCACCACCTGTCATGAAGTTCTTGCGCTGTACGCTTTCACGTGCCTTGCGGGCTGCAATACGTGCAGTAGCAGCCAATACCACCTTCTCGCAAATGCGCTTAGCTTCGTCTGGATGCTCCTCCAGGTAATCAGCCAAAGCTTCATTTACTGCCTGCTGGACGGCTCCCTGAACCTCGCTGTTACCGAGCTTGGTCTTGGTCTGTCCCTCAAACTGAGGTTCTGCCACCTTGATAGAGATGACGGCTGTAAGACCCTCGCGGAAGTCCTCTGGTGCAATCTCTACCTTTGCCTTCTCAATCTGCTTAGAGATGGTCGGATCAGCTTCTGCGTAAGCCTTCAGAGTACGAGTCAACGCCATGCGGAAACCAGTCAGATGGGTACCACCCTCAATGGTGTTGATGTTATTGACGTATGAGTGGATATTCTCTGAATAGTCTGTGTTGTACATCACAGCAATCTCGATAGGAATACCCTGCTTCTCGGTCTTCAGATAGATAACATCATCGAAGAGGTGAGTGCGGTGACGGTCTACGTAACGGACGAATTCCTTCAAACCATCCTTGGCATGGAATACCTCCTCCTTGGTCTTGCCTTCTTCGTCAGGGCGCAAATCTTTCAAGGTTATCTTGATGCCTGCGTTGAGGAATGCCAACTCGCGCATACGGTTAGCAATGATGTCCCATTTATAGACTGTGTGGGTAAAGATGGTTGGATCTGGCCAGAACTGCTGGCGTGTACCGCGCTTGTTGGTTTCACCTACCACCTTAACCGGATAGAGAGGCTTACCCTTCTCATATTCCTGCTGGTAAATTTTGCCGCCACGGAAGACCTGTGACAGCATGTGGGAAGAGAGTGCGTTTACACAACTTACACCTACACCATGCAAACCACCGGAAACTTTGTATGAACCCTTGTCGAACTTACCACCTGCATGGAGCACGGTCATTACGACTTCAAGGGCTGATTTATGTAGCTTTGCGTGCATATCCACAGGGATACCACGTCCATTATCTTCTACAGTGATAGAGTTGTCTTCGTTGATGGTAACTTCAATGTCTGTACAGTAGCCAGCCATTGCTTCATCAATAGAGTTGTCAACAGTTTCGTTGACCAAGTGGTGAAGACCTTTTTCAGAGATGTCACCAATGTACATCGCTGGGCGCTTGCGAACAGCTTCCAAGCCTTCAAGGACCTGAATGTTACTCGCAGAGTAATTATTTGCGTTGTTTTGATTATCTGCCATTTTAGTATTGTCTTATTTCTGTGCAAAGATACTAAAAAAAGCTGAGATACAGAAGGTTTTCTTTGTGAAAAATAGCGAAAAAAGAGATAAAAACAGAAGTTTTTTGAGAAGTGTAAGAAATAGCTGGAAAAAGTGCGAAAAACGTTGTGCTTACGATAGCAAAATGATAGGTAGATAGAGCGGTGAAATAGATGGGGAATCGTGAAAATGTTAAGGTGGTGATAAAAAGAATAAGGCTGCCACCCTTCTTGAAGGATTGCAGCCTTATTTATTTTTTGCTTCGACTTATAAGTTAGGCCAACTTAGCGATGTGCTGTGTAAGACCAGACTTCAAGTTTGCAGCCTTGTTCTCGTGGATAACGTTGATCTTAGCCAACTTGTCTAAAAGCTTCTGAACTGTAGGATAGAGCTTTACAGCCTCTTCCTTGTCAGACATGTTGCGCAACTTGCGGACAGCATTGCGCATAGTCTTTGCATAATACTTATTGTGCAAAGCCTTCTTCTTGTCCTGACGGATTCTCTTGATTGATGATTTATGATTTGCCATCTTCTTTTTTTATGTTATTTTTTTATATTCTTGTTATTTGTAGTCCCTAGCAGAGTCGAACTGCTCTTTAGAGAATGAAAATCTCTCGTCCTAACCGATAGACGAAGGGACCATCGCTGTTTTGCGGGTGCAAAGTTACTACTTTTATTTGATTCCTGCAAATTTTTTACTGAAAATTTTCTCTAAATGCGCTTTTTTTTGTAATTTTGCCCTGTTTTTTAGTATATTTGACAAAATGGAAGTTAAAACCAGGGCAATCGTGTTGCAAACTATCAAGTATGGGGATGCTCAACTTATCGTGGATTTTTTCACAGAAAAGTTGGGTAGACTGTCTTTTATGGTCCGTATCCCTAAGTCTTCTAAGGGAAGGTTGAAGCGTCAGTTGTTTCAGCCCTTGATGTTATTGCAATTGGAATTTGATTATCGTCCCAAGTCTAATCTTCAACGTATCCGGGAGGCTTCCATCGGTTATGCCTTTATTGATATTCCTTTCTCTCCTTACAAATTGGCTATTTCCATGTTCTTGGCTGAGTTGTTGTCTTATACCACGAAAAATGAGCAAGCCAATGCCTCGCTATATCTCTTTATGCAGGATAGTATTGAATGGCTGGATAGAGTGGAGGGGAGTTTTTCCAACTTTCATATTGTCTTTATGATTCGCCTGACTTTCTTTTTAGGTTTTTCGCCTAATATTGAAAGTGGAATGAGCGGTGATTATTTTGATTTGGTTGATGGATGTTTTGTACCCTATGTTCCTACGCACGTACATTATTTAAATAGGGAGGATTCTTTGCGGTTGGTTGCCCTGCTTCGTTTGGAGTATAAAACAATGCACCTCTACACAATGTCTCGTATGGAAAGAAACAGATGTGTAGAGGTGATTCTGGAATATTTTAAACTTCATGTTCCTGGTTTCCCGGAAATGAGGAGTTTTTCTGTTCTCAAAGAGCTGTTCGCTTAGTTGTCAACGGTTATTGCTTAAGCAAAACTGATGACTCCCTGTACAGCTGCTGCATCTCCGTTGTTATCGTCTTTAGGTTCTGTATTGCCTGAAGCGATGTTTCGGATTTCTTCGAGGGTCTGGCGTGTACGCTTAAAGGTAGGTGTATTTTCTACCTGCAGGATAACGTCTTCGTTGTCAAGATCCTCCTGGCGGAACAGGAAGATGTGAGGATGGCGTTTGTATTGTGTTGTATTACCGTCAGAACCGTAATAGCGCTTACGTCTGTCTTCTCTTTCAGCTCTCTTTTCTTCTTCCTCAGCAAGTCGACGTGATTCTTCTTCTGTATGTTTCTTGAGATGGCGGTTCATGCCTTCTACATCCTCGAGACCGAATCCTGTTGCCAAAACGGTAACCTTAACCCTGCTACCCAATTCTGGGTCGATGGCCAAGCCCCATTTCAATTCGAAGTCATCTCCAAACTTCTCCATGAAATCGTTGACGTCGTTCATCTCGTCCATTGTCAAGCCAGGATTGTCCTTCTTTTCGCTGGCAAAAGCTATGCTCAAAAGGATTTTCTTAGAGTTGAATACATCATTATCATTGAGCAATGGTGAATTCAATGCATCTTCGATGGCCTTCTTGACACGACCTTCTCCCTCACCATAACCTGTACTCATGATAGCAACGCCACCATCTTTCAATACAGTCTTCACATCGTTGAAGTCAAGGTTGATAAGTCCGTGAACGGTAATGATTTCTGCGATACTCTTGGCAGCAACACTCAATGTATCATCGGCTTTACCGAATGCATCGAGTACAGCGAGGTCTGGATAAATCTGGCGGAGACGCTCGTTGTTGATAACCAGCAATGCATCTACATGTTTAGACATTTCCTCAACGCCATCGAGAGCCTGGTCGATTTTCTTAGGACCCTCAAAGCGGAAAGGAATGGTAACGATACCTACAGTAAGAATACCCAGTTCCTTACTTACTCTGGCGATGACTGGAGCAGCACCAGTACCGGTACCACCACCCATTCCGGCAGTGATAAATGCCATTTTAGTACCATCGTTGAGCATATTCTTGATGTCTTCCAATGTCTCTTCTGCTGCTTGGCGGGCTTTTGCAGGCTTGTTGCCGGCTCCAAGTCCTTCTTTTCCTAACTGCAGGTGTACAGGTACAGGGGAATCGTTGAGTGCTTGATTGTCTGTATTACAGAGCACAAAACTCACATCGTGAATGCCTTCTCGATACATATGGTTTACAGCGTTACCGCCGCCACCACCAACACCAATCACCTTGATGATGCTGTTTTCTTTCTCTGGCTCACCAAAGTCGAGAATATGTGGTGAATTGTTATTATCTAGCATAGTTGTATAATCTTAATATTATTTATTGTAATAGTCACTCTTTTTATTCTTCCTCAGAGATGGTGTCCTTAACGAAACTCTTGATGCCTCTCATCATCTTGTGGAGGAGGCTGTTTTCTTTTCTTTCTTTTGCCTGTTTAGCAGCTTCTTCTTCTGCAGCCTTTCTTGCTTCTTCCTCTTCCAACTCTTTCTTGCGCTTGGCTTCTTCCTCTGCCTTCTGTTTTTCTGCAGCGGTTAGAACAACGCCCGTACCTACAGTTTCGTTTGGATTTCTTGGTGTCTTATGCAAGTCATTGACAGGTGGCGTCTCTGCATTGGTGAAGAGATCTGTACCAATTTCGTTGCCTGCACAATTCATGTTACCCTTAGCCAACAATCCCAATACAGTATTCATCATACCGTTGTGATTGGTAATCTTTGGGTCTTTTGAATTCACGGTCTGGCTGACAAATTTAGCAATGCGAATCTTTTCGATATGGGTATGTGTCTTGAATACCTTATCGATTTCAGGCATGTTGCTGCCGCCGCCAGTCAGAATAATACCGCCCATCAGCTTGTCAGAGTACTCTACAGGAACCTGGAACCAGGCGTTCTCTACAATTTCCTCAACACGAGCCTCTACGATTTCGATAAACTTCTTGCTTTCTACGTATCGGTCTCGGTCTATCTGATAGTTGAGGGTAGGGTCAATATTACTGATGTCTGTATATGCTTTGGCATATTTCAATTTCATGTTTTCAGCATCAGTCTCTTCTATCTGCAGGCATGTAAGATCCTTTGTAATGTTGCTGCTACCCAATGGGATGACAGACAAGTGACGGAGGATACCTTTATAATATACAGAGACCGTTGTTGTGTCGGCACCTAAATCTACCAACATACATCCAGCGCGTTTTTCCGAGTCGTTGAGAACGCTGTCAGCCATAGCCAAAGGTGCGAGATACATCTCAGCGATAGGGATGTTGGCATTTTCGAAGCATGTATTGATGTTATTGTAGAAATTCTTGCGCCAAAGAATGTTCAGGAAGATACCTTCCAGATGGTTGCACTGTATGCCGACTGGGTCAGTCTGGAATTGGTTATCTATTTTATATTCTTGTGTTGCTGCATCTAAAATCTCCTGATCAGGGTATGTCATGTTGCGGTTTACGTCCATGATTTCGTTGATCATTTCCTGAGATATGATGGAGTTGCCTGGCAAGTCTTTTACGATCACATTCTTGATGCTTCGTATTGATCGTCCTCCTACGCCCACATAAACTTGAGCAATATCTTGCTTCAAGATATTCTTCAATTTCTTGATGATGCTTGTTAGGCACTGGCAGGTCTTGTCGATGTTGTAGATGACTCCCTTTCTGATGCAAGAAGATGAGTTCTCCTCGACGATAGCAAGTACGGTGATGCTACCATCTAAATTCTTCTGACCTGCTATACCTGTCATCTTGGATGAACCAAGTTCGATAGCTACAATAAATTCCTTTGGCATAGTTCTTATATTATCTTTTCTGTTTCAATTTTAAATTAGCTATTGTGATGCTTTGTGCAAATAATCTGGTTGTCGAACTCGATGTTTATATATGAGTACTTGTTCCAACCTGCTTGTGAGAGGCCATACTTGTAGAATTTCTCCAACCTATCCATCTTTTTCTTGACGAATTCATTGATGTTTTCTTCTCTCTTGTCAATGTGATTGGTCTCCGGCAAGCAGCCTAGATATACAATGTGGTTACCCACTCGTGGCACTAGCTCAATGCCTCTGTCGGGCAGCACATTTATCTGTTCTATCTGGTTTCTCCACAATTCACTAGTCATCAGAGCCTTGCTTAGTAATGAGATGTATTTCTTGGCAAACCACTTGTTGATATACCCGGTAGCGATGATGATATCGCTGGTATAGTTGGTGTTGGGCATAATCTGATAGTGATCATCTATGTAATAATCTTCATTGTTGATGCTCTTGATTCTTACGATTGGCATGCGTTGGGTGAGGTAGATATCTACCAGACCTTCTTGGGTCTTATAGCATTCTGCCGTCTTTACGAAAGGACTGGTCTTCAACGATTCTTCTATCTTTCTGGCATTCACGTCGTTCAGTGGTTTTGCCAGCGGATAGAGCTTGTTTATCTCCAGTCGTTTCTTGATTTCCTTCGCATTCAGAAAACCATTGGTCATCTCGTCTTGTATGTTGATGTTCACCTTAGTGCATACCAGGTTTGCTTCATCAGGTTTGTTAAACTTGGTGAAGGCAAACACTAGATATGTACCTATGATAAGGTCTAGTGTGATGATTGTGATTTTCTTCCAATTGATATGCATTTATTTTCTTATGTTATGGATATGCATTTATTTCTTTTCAAGAATCTCTGTAATTTGTGGTACGTAGTTGTCTAAGTCGCCAGCTCCTAATACAACAAGTACATCGAAATCCCTGTTCTTTACCAAGTCAAGTACATCTTCCTTGTGAATCATGCTCTTTTCAACACCAGGCTTCAAGTTGTCGTAAATCAACTTGGAAGTTACTCCTGGAATTGGCTGTTCGCGAGCAGGATAGATATCGCAGAGTATCACTTCGTCAAGAAGACTCAAACTATTGGCAAAGTCCTTGTAGAAGTCACGGGTGCGCGTATAGAGGTGTGGCTGGAAGATAGCCGTAATCTTGCGATCTTTGTAAAGCTCACGAATACTCTTGGCGCTCTGGTAAATCTCCTTTGGGTGATGAGCGTAGTCTGAGAGGAATACAAGCTTGTCGTTCTTGATCTTGAAGTCGAAGCGGCGATCCACTCCACCGTAGGTCTTCATGCCGTAACGAAGCTCATCGGCCGTGCAGCCGTTCAACTGCGCCATAGCCATGGCTGCCACACCGTTTGTGATGTTGATTGGCACAGGCTGACCAAGTTCTACGCCTGTTACGTTCTCGATAGGAGAGATGAAATCGAATGTGATTCCGCCATTCTCTATCTTGATGTTTTCTGCGTGGAAGTCGCCTTCGTCCTGACTGTATTCATATATCTTGACGCCGTTCTGTACGTGCTGCTTCATTTCCAGATTCTTGTGGATGATAAGCGCACCGCCGGGCTGAATCAATTCTGTATAGTGGCGGAAACTTTCAAGATAAGCCTCCTTGGTGCCATAAATATCCAGATGGTCTGGGTCTGTAGATGTGATGACGCTCATCCATGGACGTAACCAATGGAAGCTGCGGTCGAATTCATCTGCCTCGATTACTACGTAGTCGCTCTTGTCGGAGAGGATGTAGTTGGTGCCGTAGTTCTTTGAGATACCTCCCAGAAAGGCATTGCAGTCAACGTGACTCTGGTGCATGATATGGGCACACATGGTAGAAGTTGATGTCTTGCCGTGAGTACCTGCTACGCACAATCCTTTGTGAGTACGTGTCAATGTTCCTAAAACCTGTGCACGCTTCTCGATGGTGAAGTTGTTCTCATGGAAGAAAACCAGTTCCTTGTGTTCTGCTGGAATAGCTGGTGTATAGACGACCAATGTAGTCTTGGCATCCTTGCAAGCTTCAGGAATCAGGTCTACGTTTTCCTCATAGTGGATGAGCATTCCCTCTTTCTCCAACTCATGAGTCAGATTGGATGGAGTCTTGTCATATCCTGCTACTACCAACTTCTTGTTGAGGAAGTATCTTGCAATGGCACTCATACCTATGCCACCTGCTCCTACAAAATAAACTGCTTTAATATCTTTGATTTCCATTACTTTGTTGCTAATTTGATGACTTCGTCGGCGATGACGTCGGCTGAGTTCTTTAATCCTAATTTCTTAATATTCTCACAGAGTGAAGCGAGCTTGGCTTCGTCCTTCACTGTTTCAACGGCTTTCTTCAGCAATACCTCAGGTGCGTCTGCGTCCTTGACGTAGATGGCAGCATCCTTGTTGACCAATGCCATGGCATTCTTGGTCTGGTGATCTTCTGCTACGTTAGGGCTTGGAACCAGGATGACGGCTTTGCCGATGAGGCAGAACTCGCTGATGCTGCTTGCCCCGGCACGGCTGATAACCAGGTCGGCTGCCTTGTAAGCTGCGCCCATGTCGCTGATGAAGTCTGTTACCTTGAGCATAGGCAATTCCTTACCTTTAAGTTGCTCCATGATAGCAGCATTGTAGTACTTACCTGTCTGCCAGATAAACTGTACTCCGCTTTCCTTCACCAGGTCGAGGTGCTGAAGTATGCTCTCGTTAATGGTTCTGGCTCCGAGGCTACCACCTACGAGCAGGATGGTCTTCTTTTCCGGATCGAGTCCGAATTGTTTTCTAGCCTCTTCCTTGCTGATAGTAGAATCAAGTACATTCTGTCGGACTGGGTTACCCGTCATGATAATCTTGTCGGCAGGGAAGAAACGCTCCATTCCTTCGTAAGCCACGCATATCTTTTCAGCCTTCTTAGCCAAAAGCTTATTGGTGACACCTGCGTATGAGTTCTGTTCCTGAATGAGACAAGGAATACCTTTGCTGGCGCAAACATTGAGAGTTGGTCCACTGGCGTAGCCGCCCACTCCCACAGCCGCCATTGGCTTGAAGTTCTTGATGATGTTCTTAGCCATGTGCTGACTTTTCCATATCTTGAAGAGTACAGCGACATTTTTGAGCAGATGCTTTCTGTCGAAGCCGCAGATTGGCAATCCTTTAATTTCATAACCTGCAGCAGGAACACGCTGCATTTCCATTCTGCCGAGTGCTCCTACGAACAATATTTTAGCATCAGGGCGTTTCGCCTTGATGGCATTTGCGATGGATACAGCAGGGAATATATGACCACCTGTACCGCCTCCGCTTATGATAATTCTTAGTTCATTATTCATATCCATTCTAGTTTGCTGACCCGAAGGTCATAAATCCAACGCAAAGGTAAGCAAAAAAATCCATTTAATGGCATTTTTTGCTTAATTAATTATACTTTTTTTTATGCAACAGCTATTTTGTCAGAATTTGGCATGTTTTGAGCCCCTTCTTTCTTTTTTGCAGTACGGCTGATGCTCAGAATGATGCCAAGATATAGACAGTTGATAACGGTGGATGTTCCACCTCGGCTGATAAGTGGCAGAGGCTGTCCGGTTACCGGTGCAAGCCCCACTGCTACAAGCATGTTGAACAAAGCCTGTATTACCAGCAATATCGCCAGTCCCATGCATAGGAATGCCGGGAAATTATTCTCGCATCTGTTTGCTATTCTTCCTGCTCTGAACAGTAGGAAGATATAGAGCAGAGCCACGAAGATGGCTCCTTCTATACCCATTTCTTCGATGATGATGGCATAGATGAAGTCAGAGTAGGCTTGCGATAGAAAATCTCGTTCTACAGAGTTGCCTGGTCCGTTTCCTGCGATGTTGGAAGAGGCGATGGCGATGTTGGCATGTGCCACCTGAGCATCCTTGTCCAGGTCTACATCCTCCGGTGCAATCGTTTTGGAACTTGTCCATTTATCGATGCGCGCCTTCCAGGTGTCGGCTCTATGGAACAGCTTGTCTACTACGCCCGTTTCTTCCTTTTCGTCTTGCACAACCTTCTCTGTCAGAGAGTTTTCCGGCTTAGCCGTATCGCCCTTGTCTTTACCTACTATCATGATGCTGGCAAAGATAATACAGATGGCTATAAGTGCAGTTCCCACCAGCTTGCCTATCTGCCGCATTGGTACTCTGCCTATGATCATCATGCATAAGATGGTGAAACATAGCAGCATGGCGGTAGAGAGGTTTTCCAGTCCGATGAGAGCGACGAAAATACCGGAGACAATCAGAATGTATTTGAACGCTCTTTTTTCGGCTCCATGTTCTGTCTGCATTGCACTCAGAATCTGTGCTACGGCTAGGACGACGGCTCCTTTGGCTATCTCTGATGGCTGGAAATTGATACCTGCCAGACTTATCCATCTGGAAGCACCGTTGGTAGACTGACCTGCCACGAGCACCCAGAGGAGTAAGATGAAGGATAGGCCTAGCATGAACGGCGTCACAATCTTGAAGAACTTACACTTCACCTTGAGCATACATATCATGGTAAGCAAGCCGAGTCCCAGCAGACCTATATGTCTGATGACAGGTGCCATATAGTTGCCGGTCTTATATGTCAAAGAGCTGGAGGCAGAATATACCTCTATGATACTTATCATGCAAAGGAAGAAGAATATCATCCAGATAACCTTGTCTCCCTTGAATATGTTGCCTATGGTTTTATTGTTCATTTTCTAATTGTCCTATCTCTAAATTCCTGCAAAATAAAAAGTTATTCTCCGATGGCTCTTGCCAATGCCTTGAACTGCTCGCCACGGTCTTCCATGTTCTTGAACAGGTCGAAGCTGGCGCAGCATGGGCTGAGCAATACGGTATCGCCTGGCTTTGCCAGTTCCTGGCAGGCTGCCACGCAGTCTTTCATGCTGTGGGTGTCGCGGACTGGGATGCCGAGTGCGTCGAAGTTGTCGTGCAACTTCTGGTTGTCAGCTCCCAGGTATACGATACCTGTGCATTTCTCCTTCACCAGGTCCTTGATCTGGTTGTAATCATTTCCCTTGTCCTTACCACCGATGATGAGGATGGTAGGGGTGGTCATGCTCTCCAGTGCATACCAGCAGGCATCCACGTTGGTTGCCTTTGAGTCGTTCACATAGTAGACGCCCTGGAACTTGCCCACCTTCTCCAGACGATGCTCTACGCCAGGGAAGTCACTGAGCCCCTTGTGCAGGGTTTCATGGTCGATGCCCACGATGTTGCAAGCCAGACCAGCAGCCAGACTGTTGTAGATGTTGTGCTTGCCGCGGAGGCTCATGTCAGCCTGTGGCATTTCGAAGGTTGATGGGAAGTTGAGCTTGTACTTGCCGTCTTCGATGTAGCCCACACAACCCTCCTCCTTGAACTCTGAGAATGGGCAGAGGTGTGACTTGAGGTTGTACTTAGCCAACTCCTTAGTAACGATAGGGTCGTCGTTCCAGAAGATGAAGCTGTCTTCCTCTGTCTGGTTCTGTGTGATGCGCATCTTGGCATCGGTATAGTTCTGCATCTTGAACTCATAGCGGTCCAGATGGTCTGGAGTGATGTTGAGCAGGATAGCCACGTTGGCACGGAACTCATACATGTTGTCGAGCTGGAAACTGCTCAGCTCGATGACATAATACTTGTGAGGAGTCTCTGCCACCTGAAGTGCCAGACTCTTTCCGATGTTGCCAGCCAAGCCTACATCATAGCCAGCCGACTTGATGATGTGATATATCAGAGAAGTTGTGGTAGTCTTACCGTTGCTGCCAGTGATGCAGATCATCTTGGCGTCGGTATAACGACCGGCAAACTCTATTTCGCTGATGATAGGAGTGCCCTTCGCCATCAGTTTCTGAATCATAGGTGCTTCCTTAGGAATACCCGGACTCTTGATGACCTCATCGGCATCTAAGATTTTCTCTTCAGTGTGATGACCCTCTTCCCACTCGATATTGTGGTCGTCCATCAACTTCTTGTAGTTGTCCTTGATCTTCGACATATCAGATACAAAGACTTCAAATCCCTCTTTCTTGGCCAGCACGGCAGCACCTGCTCCGCTCTCGCCAGCTCCTAAAATTACAATTTTACTCATTGTTTTTGTTTTTATCTGTTCAGGCTGATAAGAGCCCGTGTATTATCTAATCTTCAATGTGATGATGGTCAATGCCGCCAGGATGATGGTCACAATCCAGAAACGGATGGTAATCTTCGACTCGTGGTAGCAGTTGCGAGGCTTCTTCCACAGGTACTTGCACTCAGGGTCCAGCTGGCTGTCCTGCGTACGGAAGTTGTCATGGATAGGAGTGCGCTTGAAGATGCGCTGCTTGATGCCCTTGCGCTTACCCAGCTTGTAGTAATAAACCTGCATCATTACGCTGAGGCTTTCTACGAAGAAGATACCGCAGAGAATAGGCAACATCAGCTCCTTGTGGATGATGATGGCACCCACGGCGATGATACCGCCGATGGTCAATGAACCGGTATCGCCCATGAATACCTGAGCTGGGTAGGCATTGTACCAGAGGAAGCCGATGAGGGCTCCGATGAAGGCGCAGAAGAATACCACCAGTTCCTCAGAACCAGGGATATACATGATGTTGAGGTAGGCGGCAAACTCGATGTGCGAAGACACATACGCAAGTATGCCTAGTGCCACACCTATGATGGCAGAGTTGCCGGCACACATTCCGTCCATACCATCGTTGAGGTTGGCACCGTTTGAAACTGCGGTCACTACGAAGATGGTCATGATGACGAAGAGAATCCAGCCTGCAGCTACCTTATGCTCGCCGCAGAAACTGGTGATGCTGGAATAGTCCAGGTTGTGTCCCTTGACGAATGGAATCGTGGTCTTCAGCGATTTCCTAGCCTCCGTACGATGCTTCACCACCGTTTCCTGTCCTTGTTGCTCGATGGCGAGGTTCTCGTTCATCTTTACATCAGGTGAAGACCAGAGCACCAGACCCACGATGAGTCCGATACCTATCTGACCTACAATCTTATATTTGCCCTTCAAGCCCTCCTTGTCGCGTTTGAAAATCTTGATGAAGTCGTCCATACCACCGAGGAAACCGAGCCATACGGTGGTGATAATCATCAGGATAAGGTAGATGTTGCGTAATCTTCCGAGCAGCAATACCGGTACGAGAATGGCCAGGATGATGATGACACCACCCATGGAAGGTACGCCGATTTTCTTTACGCCGAACGGGTCGATGCTGGCGTCGCGTTGAGTCTCTGTGATTTGCTTGCTTTTGAGATACTTGATGAATTTCTCTCCGAACCAGGCAGAAATAACCAGTGACAATATCAGTGCGAGCAGGGCACGGAACGAGATGTAACCCCACATGTGAGAACCTGAGATGCCCCACTGTTCCAGAAATCTAAAAAGATAGTATAACATTGTTCTTTTCTTTTTTTCTAATTGATGATGTTACTACTTGTTGATACCGAAGATTTCGCGAATCACTTCCTTGTCATCAAAGTGGTGCTTCACGCCCTTAATCTCCTGATAGTCTTCATGTCCCTTGCCGGCAACGAGGATTACGTCGCCCTTCTTTGCCATCATGCAGGCTGTGCGGATGGCTTCCTTGCGGTCTACGATGCTGATTACCTTCTTCATCTGCTGGGCATTGAGTCCGGCAAGCATGTCGTTGATGATGTCCTGTGGCTCTTCGAAACGTGGGTTGTCGCTGGTGATGATTACCTTATCGCTCTGCTTTACAGCCTCCTGTGCCATCAATGGGCGCTTGCCCTTGTCACGGTTGCCGCCGGCACCGCATACGGTGATTACTTCGCCGCCCTTGCCGTCGAGTACCTCGTGGATGGCGTTCAATACGTTCTCCAGTGCATCTGGTGTATGGGCATAGTCAACGATGGCTGTATAGCCTTCTGGTGATTGGATAGGCTCCAGACGTCCGTTCACGCTGTGGAGGGTGCTCATCACTACGAGTACATCCTCTGGCTTTTTGCCGAGCATGATGGCTGCACCGTAAACGGCGAGCAGGTTGCTCACGTTGAACTTACCGATAAACTGTACGCCAACTTCTCTGCCGTCTATCTCCAGATACATGCCGCCGAAGTGGCACTCCAGGATTCTTGCCTTGAAGTCTGCCATGGAGCGGGTAGAGTAGGTCTTCACGGTAGCCTTGGTGTTCTGCACCATGATCATGCCGTTCTTGTCGTCCGCATTGGTGATGGCGAAGGCAGTCTTTGGCAGACCGTCGAAGAATGCCTTCTTGGCATTGCGGTAGTTCTCGAATGTCTTGTGATAGTCCAGATGGTCGCGCGTCAGGTTGGTAAACAATCCGCCGACAAACTGCAGGCCTCCGATACGCTTCTGAGCGATGGCGTGGGATGAGCATTCCATGAACGCATATTCGCAGCCTGCCTCTACCATCTTGCCCAGGAGCATGTTCAGCTCGATAGGGTCTGGAGTAGTATGGTCAGCAGGGATAGCTTCGTCTTCGATGTAGTTGCATACGGTAGAGAGCAAGCCACATTTATGACCGAACTTGCGGAACATATTATATAATAAGGTGGCGATGGTGGTTTTTCCATTGGTACCAGTAACGCCAACTAATTTCAGTTTTCTCGATGGGTCGCCATAGAAGAGAGTAGCCACTTTTCCTACAGCGTCTTCGGTAGATTCTACCTGAATGTAAGTTACGCCCTCTGTCTTGTCCTCAGGCATATCCTCGCACAATACCGACTTGGCACCGAGCTCTATCGCCTTAGGAATAAACTTGTGTCCATCTACCTGTGTACCCTTCATGGCAACAAACAGGTGACCTTCCTTAATCTTTCGAGAGTCGATGTTAATGCCCGACACCTCTACTTCTGCATCGCCGATAATCTGAACCGGCTGAATGTTTTTGAGCAATTCTTGTAACTTCATATAATGTTTTTTGTTTTATTACACCTTATTATATATAATAGAGCAGAGCCGCACCCTGATGGTGCAGCCATGTTCCCATGTTTCTTTATTCCAGATAAATGGCGCAAACCATGCCTTTCTTCACTGGCAATCCTGGCGCAAGAGTTTGCTTGACAACCTTGCCTCTACCATATATCTTGGTTTTGATGCCTCGGCTTTCCATCATGAAGATGGCATCTCTGGCTCCCATGTCGCTTACGTCTGGTACCGCTCTTTTGCTATATTGCTTTTCTTTGATCATTCGTATGCTCCGGCTGCCTGCGTGTTCGGTTCTTCCCCATATAGGATTGCCGTTAGCATAACTGCCCGACCAGTTTACGTTGGTCTTGATGCCCAGATGGGTCAGGACATAGTCGGCTGCCAGGATGTTGCCGTCCTTCACGTCTGGTACGAATACGGATGCGGAGTCTTTGGCATCTTTCACGTCGAGTTTCAGGCTCTGTGCCATGATACCTTCAGCAATGTCGTGGAACACCTTACCGCTCATGCTGCCTCCTGATGCTGGAAGACCTGATTTCTGGATGCAGACGATGCAGCTGTAGCGAGGATTGTCGGCAGGGAAATATCCTGCGAAACTTACCAGATAATTGGTTCCTCCAGCCTTGTAACCTCCGGCTCCCTTTGAAACCTGTGCCGTACCCGTCTTGCCGGCTACCTTGAAGTTTGGCGATCCTGCCTTTCTTCCGAGACCCACGCTTACTACCTGCTCCAGGATAGTCTGCAGTTCCTTGATGCTTTTCTCCTTGGCTATCTGCGGGCGCATCACCTCCGGTGGAAATTCCATGATGGTTTCTCCGTCCTTTACTACCTTGCTCACAAATCGTGGACGCATCATCTTGCCATTGTTGGCGATGGTGTTGTAGAAGGTGAGGGTAGAGATAGGTGGCACCTGTGTCTCATATCCGATACTCATCCAAGGCAAAGAGGTCTTCGCCCAGTTGTCGTATTGTCCGTGACTGTTCTTGTGCGGCATTCTGATTCTCGCCGAAGTTGCTCCCACCAGTGGTATCTTCAGGTCGTCATGCAGACCCGTGCGATAGATTCCCTTCACGAATTTCTCCGGGTTGTTCCTGTAATGATCGTCTATGATGCGGCTCACACCGATGTTGGAACTGTACCACAGGGTCTGTGCCAGGGTCAGCATTCCATATCCGCCCTTGCGCCAGTTGTGGTCCTTCATGTCTCTGCCGTACATCGGCCAGACACCTCCTGCCGTCTCTACACGGTATGTAGTGTCAACCACTCCGTCGTCAAGTGCCACGAGGATAGAGGCAGGCTTGAACACCGAACCCGGTTCCAGCAGGTCGCTCACGGCATGGTTGTGTATCTCTCGATATTCGCCGTCGAAACATTTCTCCATGTTTACGATAGCCTTGATGTCGCCCGTAGGCACATCCATCACGATGGCTACACCCACGTTGGCATTGATTTCTTTCAATTCTTCTATCAGCGAGCGTTCTGCCAGGTCCTGCATGCTCACGTCGATGGTTGTCACGATATCAGCTCCGTCGATAGGAGGCGTATCGGTGATGTTCAGGAACTTGTCGCGCACCTTTCGGCGGTGTACGATGCCGTTGGTTCCGCGGAGGATGGAGTCATACGACAACTCCAGTCCGAATCTCGCCGTATCCTTGGCGCCAAACATGGCACCGATGGTACGTCCGGCTAAAGAGCCGTAGGTACGTGTTCGGGCATTGAATTCTTCCCAGTGGAAGCCTCCCTTGTTGGATTTCAGGCGAAAAACGGGAATGGCTTTAATCTCTGTGAATGTATTGTAGTCTACACGCTTGTCGTATACCGCCCAGTGTCGGCTTTCCTTGGCACGTCCTTCCGTGAGGTTACGCTTGAACTCCTCGATGCTTCTCTCCGGAAAGATTTTGTGGAGACAGAGGCAGATGGAGTCCTGCTTGGCATCCCAAAGAGAGTCGTTGTTGGCAATCTTCAGGGCCTTGAAGTCCATGAATACCTTGAATTCAGGCAGTGAACTTGCCATCAGTTGCCCGGTGCAGCTTAATATGTTGCCTCGGTTTGGCTTCACGGTCACTGAGTCTTTCTTCTGTCGCTCAGCCACCTTCAGCCAGTAGTCGCGCTTGGCAGTCATGATGTAGAATGACTTGGCGATGACAGCCAGCGCCAGGAGTGACATCACGATGGCGATGGCGCTGAAGCGGGGCATTACTTTTTTATGGTCGAATTTACTCATTCTTCTGGAACGTTAATAATGTATGGAGGTTGGGTCGCAATGTGCAAGGTGCTGTCCTTGTTGGTCTTCAACATGTCGAGTACGTTACTCTCGCGGCTTTTCTCTGTTATCTGGCTGCTGGCCGACAAGGCTTTATACTTGGTCTCCTGCAACTCTGTCTGTAGTTTGTCTAACTCGATGATATCATTCTGGATGCTATATCGGTTAGAGATATAGATGATGATGAAGAACACGACGAGTATGACGAGCCATATCTGCCGGCGGATAATCTGAGTGGTCAGGATGTCGCCACCCAGAATCTTGCGCAGCGTGAAGTTGGAAGAGCCGGAAACCTCCTCTTCGATGGCCTGCTTTGCTATCGCCTCCTTGAGTGACTCCTGCGGTTCTTCTACCTTGGCATTGTCTGCTTTCTGTTCTATATCCTTGTTTACTTCGTTATTCATTTCTTTTCTGCTATTCTTAGTTTGGCACTTCTGCTTCTTGGGTTTCTTTCCTGCTCCTCATCGTCAGGTATGATCACCTTGTTGTTGATGAGTTTGAAAGGGGTTTCTATTCTTCCGAAGAAGTCCTGTTCCACCTTGCCCTCCGGGTTTCCTGCCTTCATCATGTTCTTCACGATGCGGTCTTCCAGCGAGTGATAGGTGATGACAGAGAGTCTTCCGCCTGGTTTCAGCAGTTCGGTAGCAGAACGTAGCATTTCCTTCAGGGCGTCCATTTCGTGGTTCACCTCGATGCGTAGTGCCTGGAAGAGCTTAGCCATGTCTTTCTTTTCACGCTCTCTCTTGAAGAGCGGTTCCACGGCAGCCATGAAGTCTTTCGTGGTTTCTATCTTCTGTGCTGCTCTTGCCTTGACCAGGGCAGCTGCGATGCGGCGTGCGTTCTTCAGCTCTCCGTAGAGATAGAAGAGGTCGGCAAGGGCTGCTTCGTCATATTCGTTGACGATGTCGGCAGCGGTTTTGCCGGCACGCTTGTTCATGCGCATGTCTAAAGGGGAATCGAAGCGGAAAGAGAAACCACGGCTCTCGTCATCGAAGTGGTGGCTTGACACGCCGAGGTCTGCCAGGAGTCCGTCCAGCCCGTCTACTCCATAATAGCGCATCCAGTTCTTCAGATATCTGAAGTTGGAACATACGAAGGTGAAGTTGGGGTTGGCTACCACGTTGCGCTCCGCATCGGCATCTTGGTCGAAGCTGTAGAGATGGGCTCCCTCGCTGAGTCGCGATAGGATTTCACGGGAGTGTCCGCCTCCGCCGAAGGTTACGTCTACATAGATTCCGCCAGGTTGAATATTCAACCCGTCAACGCTCTCCTTGAGGAGCACTGGTACGTGGTATGTTTCTGCTGTCTTTATCATATTTCCTTATTTATTACGCACATGTACATATTTAATGTAAAATCGGGTTCAAAGGTACACAAAATTCCCCACATTCACTCTATTTTAACCTACAAATTTTATTAAAGGGGATAAAAAACTTGCTTTTAGTCAAATTTCGCCTTCTCGGGATGAACCCTGGTTGGATGTATGAAAACGGCTGAAAATGCCCGGATTTCTCTCCTTAGGAACCGAAAAAGTAGCAAATTTGCTTGTTTTTGATAAATTTTCGTAAAAAATGGCACGTATTTGAAAAAGTTGAGTTATTTTTGCACCTACTTATATAAGTTTACTTGACATGAGCATTTCTATAGAGAAAACGATAGACATAGATAAGATACTGAAGAGCAAGATGGGAAGCAAGGCAAAATACATTCCGCGATTCCTCGTTTCCTGGCTCAAGAAGATTGTTCACGAGGACGAGGTCAACAAGTTCTTGTGGGAAAGTCGTAACCTTTCGGGAACGGAATGGCTCACCGAATGCGTACGTTATCTGAAGATGGATGTGGAAATCGTGGGACAGGAAAACTTGCCCGACAAGAATGACGGCAAGCTCTATACCTTCGTTTCCAATCATCCGTTGGGAGGACAGGACGGAGTATGTCTCGGTTCTATCATCGGACAGCATTATGACGGCAAGTTCCGTTATCTGGTCAACGACCTCCTGCTCAATCTCCCTGGCTTGAAGCCTGTCAGCATCGGAATCAACAAGACCGGCCGACAGAGCCGCGACTTCCCTCGCATGGTAGAGGCTGGTTTCCAGAGCGATTGCCACATGCTGATGTTCCCTGCCGGCTTGAACAGCCGCAAGCAGGAAGACGGAACCATCCGTGACCTGCCTTGGAAAAAGACGTTCATCTCCAAGAGTGTGGAGTATCATCGTGATGTTGTGCCTATCCACTTTGGCGGGCGCAACTCTGAGCGGTTCTATCGCATAGCCCGTTTCAGCGACAAGCATCTGCCGTTCAATCTCGCCATGCTCTTCCTGGTAGACGAGATGTATAAGAACGTGGGCAAGCATTTCCGTATTGCGATTGGCAAGCCGATTCCATGGCAGACTTTCGACCACAGCAAGTCGGCTACCGAGTGGGCGCAGTATGTGAAGGATAGTGTTTATAAACTGTAAAGTTAGTAGTATCAAGTAGAAAATTGTAGAAATCATATCGTAATTATATAGAATATATAGAGAAGAGTAGTATGGAAGAAGAAATCATCCAACCGATTGATAAGGAGCTGCTTAAGAGCGAACTGACTCCCGAAAAGCAACTTCGAATGACAAACAAGAGCCACAATGAGATTTACATTGTGACAGCCAATGATTCGCCTAATGTCTTGAAAGAGATTGGACGTTTGCGTGAAATCGCTTTCCGTGAAGCGGGAGGTGGTACTGGTAAGTCGATGGACCTTGATGAATTCGATTTTGGTGACAACTGCTACAAGCAGCTCATCGTTTGGAATCCGGAGGCTGATGAGATTATCGGTGGTTACCGTTATCTCCTGGGCAAAGACTGGCAGCTCGACGAGAAGGGCCAGCCTAAGCTAGCCACCAGCCACATGTTCCATTTCTCAGACAAGTTCCTGAAGGAATACATGCCTTATACGGTAGAGTTGGGCCGTTCGTTTGTATCATTGGAATATCAGAATGTGCGCACCAACACCAAGAGCATCTTTGCCCTTGATAATCTGTGGGATGGTTTGGGCGCCTTGACGGTTCTCTATCCGGAAGTGAAATATTTCTTCGGCAAGATGACGATGTATCCGTCTTACATCCGTCGCGGCCGCGACATGATTCTCTATTTCCTGAAGAAGCACTTCGATGACAAGGAAAACCTCGTCATTCCGATGAAGCCATTGAAGTTGGAGACTCCTGAGAGTGAGCTTGCTGCCATCTTCACGGAAGATGATTTCCGTGCTGACTATCGCATTCTGAATCATGAGATTCGCCAGCTCGGTTTCAATATTCCTCCTCTGGTAAATGCCTACATGAACCTCAGTCCTACCATGAAGCTCTTTGGTACAGCCATCAATTATGGCTTCGGCGATGTAGAGGAGACGGGCATTCTCATTGCCGTGGATGAAATCCTGGAGGAGAAGCGTATCCGCCACATCAACAGCTTTATTGAGGAACATCCTGAGGCGCTGAAGATTACAAGCGGTGCCAACAAGATTTTCTACAAGGAAAAAGAATAGTATTTTACTCTTCACTCTTCACAGATATGGCTTAACGGTCTATTAGTTAGGTAGTTATAGCGGTGAAGAGTGGGGACTCACTCTTCACAACTCTTCACCACTCTTCACCGCCCACACCCTCAGTGTTTATCGGGGTTTCAGCCGATTTGGTGAAGAGTGAAGAGTAAAAGCGAGAGTAGTCTTTTTACAGATAGTTCAGCTGAATTTTATCTCCCGACGTATCGTTTTGTGCCTGGCAATGGCACAAAGTTGCCCTGGTTAAGGGCAATATCTTGCCATAACCAGGCAGTAAATGGAATAAGGCAAAGAATGCCAATATTCCATTATACTGGGTGTTCTTAAAATGAATTGCAATATGGACAGAAAATTATCAATCAGATTTTATAAAGACCGGGAGGTAAGAGCGGTTTGGGACGGGGAATACAACAAGTGGTGGTTCTCCGTGCTGGATATTATCGGCGTATTGAACGAGCAGGACGATTATTCCAAGAACCGTAATTACTGGAAGTATCTGAAAACTAAACTGAAGAAGGAAAATAATGAACTGGTTAGTGCTACTAACCAGTTGAAATTACAAGCTCCTGACGGCAAATTGCGTTTGACCGATGTTCTCGACAACGAAGGTATTATGTTGCTAGCCAGGAACTTTCCTAACAATAAAGCTGCCGATTTTCTGGATTGGTTTACCTATAGCGATAATACCATTGATGGGCAGAGTCGCAAGAAAGCATACACTCTTTTTGAGAGTGAACTGATAAATTCCATTACAGAAGGCTCAGTCAAAGGTTTGCAGCAGATACATGCTTTCCTCTTTGGTGGTCTATACGATTTTGCGGGACAGATCCGAACTGTGAATATTGCAAAGGGCGGCTTCCAGTTTGCCATGGCGCAGTATCTCCCACAAACACTTGCTGGAATCGAACAGATGCCGGAAAGTACGCTGGATGAAATCATCGACAAATACGTAGAAATGAACATTGCTCATCCTTTCCGTGAGGGGAATGGCAGAGCTACGCGCATTTGGCTTGACTTGATATTAAAGTGCAGGCTGAAAAAATGTGCGGATTGGAGTCTTATTGACAAGAACGATTATTTGGCTGCGATGACACAGAGTGTTGTTGATAGCAGTCGTATCAAACAGCTTATTTCCAATGCTTTAACTGATAAGATTGAAGACCGTGAGATCTTCATGAAGGGCATAGACTATTCTTATTATTATGAGCAGGTGGACGAGTAAATAAGAAGAAAAAAATAACACGGACAAATTGAATTTGTCCGTGTTATTTTTAGTTTAAAATCAGCCTGTTTTCGCTGTGTTTTGGTGATTCATGCGAGAGAAAGACTATTGTCTTAACTCCTTTAACTTCTGAACTTGCGAAACCTGAATTTCTTATACAATAGGCAGGCTGATGCCGTTGATCTTCTGATAGATATCTAAGGCATAGATGTCGGTCATGCCGCTGATGTAATCCAATACAGCCATGATTCTCTCTTCCAGATTCTCGTTCTCTATGTCGTACTGACTGCTTACCCGGCGCAGGAGCTGCTTGGAATAGAAACGGGACGGGTTGACGGCTGCTTCGACGAAAACCTCCATCAGGGTTGCCATGATTTGATAACCCGAAAGTTCGATGTCGAGCACCGGCTTGCTTTGGTAAATCTTAGAGTAGGAGATCTTCTCGCATTCCTTGTATGCCTTTTTTTGGCGTTCGGAAATGTGGTCGATGAGACTACCTTCGAATGTTCCGGCTAGGATTTCCTCCTCGTGAGCCAGAAAGGCTGCCACACATTCGTTTTCCAGTTTTCCGATAACGCTGGCTCTCATGTAAACCACTTTCTCGTTTTCGTCAGTCAGTTCTTCGTCGATGATTCGCTGGCGTATCTTCTGCTGGATATCTTCATCGAAGAAACTCAGCAGCAGGTGCTCCGTCTCAGCATAGGAAAGAATCTTGAGCTTGTGGGAGTCTTCGATGTCCATGATTTCGTAGCAGATGTCATCGGCAGCTTCTACCATATAAACGAGTGGATGGCGGGCGTATTTGAGGGGTTCACCTGGTGCCGACTTGCAGGAAATGCCCAATTCATCGGCAATTTTCCTGTAAGATTCCGCTTCGGAAGCAAAAAAGCCGAATTTTCCGTGATTCCCGGCAAGACTGCTGGCAAACGGATATTTCACGATGGAGGCAAGCATGGAATAGGTCATGACGAAACCACCCTGACGGCGTCCCTTGAAACGGTGGGTCAGGATTCTGAAGGCATTTGCGTTACCTTCGAAATGCGTGATGTCATCCCAGAACTCCGATGAAACCATTGGCTTTATCTTCAGTCCCGGTCCTTCGCTGAAGAAAGTCTGGATGGCTTTCTCACCGGAATGACCGAAAGGAGGATTGCCCAGATCATGAGCCAGACAGGCTGCACTTACGATGGTTCCTATCTCTTCTACGAGCGTATCCTTCAGGTCAGGCTGTTTCTGGATGACCCGTCGGGATATGTCGTTACCTATCGACATGCCCACACTAGCCACCTCCAGACTGTGGGTGAGACGGTTGTGGACGAAGATGCTGCCCGGAAGAGGGAAAACCTGCGTCTTGTTCTGCAACCGGCGGAATGCCGAAGAGAAGATGAGACGGTCGTAATCGCGCTTGAATTCAGAGCGGTCATCGTGGCGCTCAGCATGCTTGTGCTCCTGTCCGAAACGCTTGTTTGATATGAGTTGTTTCCATTCCATATTATTGTATTACTTGATTCTGTAGCGCAAAAATACACTAAAGTAAGCACAAATCAAAATAAAATATGATAAATTACATGTTTTTATCCTCAAAAAATCATTTATTCCATCAAAATTGCTTATTTTTGCAGATTATTAAACTCAGACACAGATAAAAAAGAAAAAGTCATGATAAAAGTACAGATTATCAACAAGGGGCATCAGCCTCTACCTGCGTTTGCCACACCTCAGAGTGCCGGTATGGCTTTGCGTGCAAACATCGATGAGGCAATCGTGCTTCATCCTATGGAGCGCCGATTGGTGCCAACCAGTCTTTATATGGCTTTGCCTGCAGGGGTATGAAGCGCAGATTCGTCCTCGCAGCGGTCTGGCTTTGAAGCATGGCATTTTCTTGTCTAATGGATATTTTGGAAAAAGTTGGATAGGACCAATAAGCCAGTATCCAATACAAAATATCAGTAGTTTCAATATGTTTAGGTTGAGAACTGCACAAATATTGGGTCTTATGCGTAAGATGGTAAAATAGGGTGATAAATCACACCAGGAAAGGTCGTTTCTTGATAATGGACTTTTCCTGGTGGTTTTAATTGAATTATTTCATTTGTTATGAAAACTGTAAAAAATATAATAAAATCTTTACTTGTTGTTTTAATAGTCATTTATGTAATATCGGCTTGTATACCAATAATACATACAAGGACTACTGTCTGTTTTAAAAATTATACAAAGGATACTTTGTTCGTTGGGGTATCTCTCTATGATAATATTGATAGTGTAAATAATATGCTGTTTCCAAATTATGCACGCTATGATGACTTGGATACAATAATTGTTTTCCAACATAAATACTTAAATGTCCATCCCACAGATTTTGTGCTTCCTGATTCGCTATGTAGTGGTGACCCTAACTATTTGTTTAATGAGCATGATACTTGTTATTTCTTCTTAGTTAAGTGGAAAGATGCCAGGAACTATTCTTTTGATGAAATACGTAAGAAGAAGTTATATCATAGATTGATTGTCACTAGAGATAAAAAAGGCAAATTTAATACAGACATTAGATATTGAAGAGTATGAAATGTTGTAATCGTATTTTTAATATTGCACATTTATCGTTCTGCAGCGCAAAAATACAGGAATCTGCGCATAATTCAAAATAAAAATAGATAAATTATATCATTTTTACTTATAAAATGCGATTATTCGCCTAAAAAGCAGTATTTTTGCAGAAAAATAGAAAAATATGCTGAAAGTACAGATTATCAATAAGGGGCATCAGCCTCTCCCTGCGTTTGCCACACCTCAGAGTGCGGGCATGGATTTGCGTGCTAATATCGATGAGGCTATCGTGCTTCATCCTATGGAGCGTAGACTCGTTCCTACGGGGCTTTTCATGGCATTGCCGGCTGGTTATGAAGCGCAGATAAGACCTCGTAGCGGACTGGCACTGAAGCATGGCATTACCGTGCTCAATACGCCGGGTACCATCGATGCCGACTATAGAGGCGAAATCATGGTGCTGCTCATCAACTTTTCACAGCAGGACTTCGTCATCAATGACGGCGAGCGCATTGCACAAATGGTGCTTGCCAAGCACGAACAATGCGACTTCATCGAGGTAGAAGAACTCGACGAGACAGAGAGAGGCGCTGGTGGCTATGGTCATACGGGAGTAAAATAAAAAGAAAGGAATCGAATCGTGAAATTCAGTTTGAGAAATACTGCTATCTGGATGCTCGTGGGGCTGATAGGCTCTGCGGCTTTGCCGTCTATGGCCCGTAAGGTAAAAGTGAAACACGTGGCGCAGCAGGCGGTAGCGGTGAAGGACTCGCTCAGTCCTAACGACCGCAAGCGTTTTGAATACTTCTTCCTGGAGGCAGGAAGGCAACATGCAGCCAACAACTATTCTGCTGCGATGGACCTCTTTGAGCATGCCCGACAGATAGATCCGAATGCCGCAGAGACATACTTCTATCTCTCGATGTATCACTCTCAACTGAAGCAAGATTCGCTCGCCCTTCACTATATGGAGAAGGCAATACAGCTGGCTCCGGAAAACCAGACCTATGCCGAGAATCTTGCCCAGCATTATATCGGCAAGCAGCAGTATGACAAGGCGATAGATGCCTATGAAGACCTCTATGCCCGCAATCATGGCAATACAGATGCCCTGCATATCCTGGTGCAGCTGTATCAGCAGCAGAAGAACTTCCCGATGATGCTGAAGACCATTTCGCGTCTGGAAACCGAGGAGGGTGAGAGCGAGCAGTATACGCTTTCCAAGATGCGCATCTACGAAATGATGGACGACAAGAAGGCTGCCTATAAGGAATTGAAGTCGCTGGTAGATGCCCATCCGCTCGACATGGTTTACAAGACGATGCTGGGCAACTGGCTCATGCAGCATCACCGCCAGAAGGAAGCCTTCAAGATGTTTACGGATGTGCTGAAGGAGGAGCCGGAGAATTCCTATGCCCAGATGTCGCTCTACGACTATTACAAGGCAACCCAGCAGGAAGACCAGGCTCATCAGATGCTGGATAAAATACTGCTCAGTCCGAAGACGGATCTGGAAACCAAGGTGATGATGTTCCGTTCGTTTATCCAGGACAATGAGACCCATGGTGGCGATTCCACCCAGGTGGTGGCGCTCTTCGACAAAGTGCTCGATGTGCCGCAGCCATCGGCTGATGTGGCAGAAATGCGTGCAGCCTATATGAGTCTGAAGAAGATGCCGGACAGCATCATCGGCAAGGCTTACGAGAAGGTGCTTGCCATCGCACCGGATAATGTCAATGCCAGACTGCAGCTGGTGCAGCTGCTCTGGAATCAGAAAGATTATACATCGGTAATCGCCCAGAGCAAGGCGGCTCATGAGTATAATCCGGAAGAAATGGTGTTCTATTACTTCGGTGGAATGGCGCATTATCAGAAAAATGATGAGGATGCGGCGCTCCATGAATTCCGTCAGGGCGTGGCACAGGTAAGAGCCGATGCTTCTCCTGACCTGGTTTCTGATCTCTATGCCGTCATGGGCGACATCCTTTACAAGAAGAAGGACAAGCAGGCGGCTTATGCGGCTTACGACTCCTGTCTGCAATGGAAGGATGACAATGTGATGGCGCTGAACAACTATGCTTATTACATGAGCGAGGAAGGCATCGACCTGCATAAGGCAGAATCGATGAGCTATAAGACCGTGAAGGCGGAACCTAACAACGGCACTTATCTGGATACCTATGCATGGATCCTGTTCAAGGAAGAGCGCTATGCCGATGCCAAGACTTATATCGATGCTGCTCTCAAGAACTGCGATTCTACCGAGAATAACAGTACGATATTGGAACATGCCGGCGACATCTATGCCATGAACGGAATGATAGATGACGCCATGAAATACTGGAAGCAGGCGCTGGACGGCGATGGAAAGAATGCCGTCCTGAAATGGAAAATAGACAATAGACAATATATTACCGAGGATGAACTGCTGCGTCGTAACAGACCGGCAAAGAAGGAATCGGTAACGAAGAAAATCATTAAGAAAGGTAGAAAGAGATGAAAAAGAATAAATGGATGTTGATGGGTGCCGGAGCTGCCATGATGCTGATGGCTGCTTGCGGAACCAGCAGACAGGTACAGGGAACCGGCAAGGTTGATGCCGGCAAGCAGCAGACATCTGTCAAGGCAGACGAGCAGGGTGAAAGCTTCAGCCAGCGTGCTTTCCTGCAGATGGTTTCGGATAATCAGGTCTACGCCAAGGATATTGTGGGCAAGATGGATTTCACCATCCTGATGGGAGACAAGGAAGTGAGCGTTCCTGCCAAGTTGAGCATGCGCAAGGACCAGCTGGTGCGTATCCAGATCTTCATGCCTTTCCTGGGCAGTGAGTTGGGGCGTCTCGAGTTTGCTCCTGATTATGTATTGATTCTGGACCGTTATCACAAGCAGTATGTCAAGGCAGACTATACGCAGGTGGATTTCCTGAAGAAGCAGGGCATCTCGTTCTATACCTTGCAGGCGTTGTTCTGGAATCAGCTGATTCTGCCGGGCGAAAAGGAGGTGACCAAGTCAAACCTCAAGAAGTTTGACGTCAACCTGAATGCTGCCGGCAACGAGGTTCCGGTAACCGTCAAGAATGGCTATATGACCTATGCCTGGAATACCAGCCGCGAGAACGGGCGCATCACATCGGCTGATGTCAACTATCAGAGCTCGCAGCATGGCACATCCCGTCTGCATGTAGACTACAGCAAGTTCAAGAGTGTGGGCGTGAAGATGTTTCCGGCAACACAGGTGATGTCGTTTATGACTACTGCAACCCAGAAGAAGCAGGAAATGAAACTTATCCTCAATCTCAACGAGGTGAAGACAGATAGTAACTGGAGTACTCAGACCGAAATTTCAAAGAAATACAAGCAGGTTTCGCCTGAAGAAGCACTTCGCAAAATTATGAGTATCTGATGAAACGTATCCTATTATTAATGATGGCTCTGGTATTCTCGCTGGCTCCCTATGCCCAGAAACAGGTGCAGAAGAAGCGACCGGTGAGAAAGACCACAGTGGCTGCCAAGCCTCAGCACAGAAATAAAAGACCGGTGAAGCGTTCTGCCCCTACCAGAGCAGAACGCAAGGCGGCTACCTACAGCAATGCCTCTATCCGAGGATTGCAGGGACAGCGTGCGTCTATCCAGAAGAAAATCAGGGAGCAGGAACAGGCACTCCGCAGGAATCAGGCAGATGTGAAGAAGCGACTGGAAGACCTGATGATATTGAACGGTGAGATAGACCAGAGTCAGAAGAAGATTGATGGCATCCAGAAGGATATTCATCATATCGACGGAAATATCGGTATCCTGCAGGCGCAGCTGAAAACCCTTCAGCAGCAGTTGCAGGACAGAAAGAACAAGTATATCCGCTCCATGAGATATATGAGCAGACATCATACGGTACAGGACAAGCTGATGTTCATCTTCAGTGCCAAGAATCTTACCCAGATGTATCGCCGACTTTCCTTCATCCGCCAGTATTCTTCCTATCAGAAGGTGCAGGGCGAGGCTGTAAAGGCAAAGCAGAAGCAGGTGAACGAGAAGCATGTGCAGCTGCAAAACGTAAAGGGACACAAGAACACCTTATTATATAAGGGCAAGCAGGAGAAGACTGCACTCGAAGGCAAGCAGACCCAGCAGCAGGAGATGGTACACGGACTGCAGAAGCAGCAGAAGACCATTCAGGCTGTCATCGCCGACCAGCGTCAGAAGGATGCGGCAATCAATGCCCAGATTGACCGTTTGATTGCCCAGGAAGTAGCCAAGGCTCGTGCCCGTGCTGCTGCCGAGGCTAAGAAGAAGGCTGCTGCAGCTGCTGCAGCCAAGAAGCGTGCTGAGGAATTGGCGCGTAAGAAGGCTGCTGCCGAGGCTGCTGCAAGAGAGAATGCACGTCGTATTGCTGAGGCGAAGGCTCGTGAAGCTGCTGCCGAGGCGGCAAGAAGAAAGGCTGCCGAAGAGGCAAGGCTGGCTGCTGAGGCTGCAAGAAAGGCTCAGGAGGAGGCTGCTGCCCAGGCTGAGGCAAAGGCGAAGGCAAAAGCGCAGGCTAAGGCGCGTGCTGCTGCCGAGGCTGCCCAGCGTGCTGCTGCAGAACAGGCTGCACGTCAGGCTGCTGCTGAACAGGCGGCAAGAAAGGCTGAAGCTGAACGAAGGGCTGCTGAGTTGAAGGCTAAGGCGGACGAGGAGCGCCAGGCTCGTGAGATTGCTGCTGCCAAGAAGGAGGCGCAGGAGGCGGCTACCTTGAGTTCGGTAGACCGTATGCTGAGTGGCGGATTCGAGGCAAACCGTGGTCGTCTGCCAATGCCTATCAGCGGCGGTTATCGCATCGTCAGCCACTTCGGACAGTATAATGTACAGGGTTTGAAGGGCGTAACGCTCGACAATAAGGGTATCAACATTCAGGGCAAGCCGGGTTGTGTGGCTCGCAGCATCTACGATGGTGAGGTGAGTGCCGTATTCGGATACGGTGGCATGTGGAATGTACTGGTTCGTCATGGTGCCTACATCTCGGTATATTGCAACCTGAAATCGGTCAGCGTTCATAAGGGACAGAAGGTAAGTACCCGTCAGGCATTGGGTGCCGTGGGTTCCGATAACATTCTCCAGTTCCAGCTTCGCAAGGAGACTGCCAAGCTCAACCCAGAGGCTTGGTTGGGAAGATAAATGCATGAATATGATGCAGCCGGTAGTTTTTTACTGCCTGGTTGCTGTAAATGATAGAAATGAAACCTCCAATCGATTGGTTTGATTGGAGGTTTTTTATTGCTTGCAAGAGAGATGGTTACTTGCAATTTACCTGATGACGTATCAAAAGCATTTTCTTATGTAACTTTTTGATATCTTTTAGGCATTATTTGAGTGCTAATTCAATTTTATATTGTAATTTTGCACCCGAAATTTTGAAATGAATATAATAACGAGAAAAGAAGTTTTATAAATATGAAGCATTCATGAAAAGATATATAAGACTATTCTTATACTGTTGGCTCCTTATTATTTCGCTTACTTCTTGCATTTATGATGACTATTCCGGTTGTCCTCAAAAGGATAACCGTAGAATGGTGCGGATTAATGTGGATTGGCATTTGTTTGATAAAGAGGTGCCTACTGGTATGACGGTCATGGTGTTTCCCTGGTCAGGTGGTGCTCCGCATACTGTCTTGACTAATGAGATAACTCATGCCGACTTTTCCTTAGAACCTGGAAAATATCGTGTACTGGTATTCAACCAAAGTACGACAGAGTTTGGTACACTCGACTTTCTGGGAATGGACTCTTACGAGACGGCGCGAGCTGTAGTACAACATGTAACATCGCGCTGGTACTTGCGTGGAGAAGATGAACAGATAGGGGTTGAGCCCGAGTGGCTTGCCTCTGATAAACTCGATGAATTCGATGTTTCTGAAGACTCTTCTGAGGTTACTTTAACGCCAAGGAATGTGCTTTCGCATATCCAGGTCAACGTGAAAGTTCCAAATATAGGATACCTGTATTCTGCGAGAGGATCCTTAACTGGTATTTCAGAAGGATTTCTGCTGGGACAGGGGAAGCCGCTTCAGAGTAAGGTGACTTATCTTCTGGAGTCCTGGACGAAAACGATAGATGAGAATGACGCGACACAAGGAACGTTGAAGACATCGTTTAAATGTTTTGGCCTACCAGAAACAGCCCATCTTGATGCAGAAAACAATAAGCTGTCTTTTTCAGCTTTGTTGATAGACAAAAAGACGCAGGTAGATTATCAGTTTGCAGTAGGAGATAAGTTTAAGAAAGATGATAATTCATCGGAGTTAGGTTATTTTTCTTCTCTCCATGTTGATGTTGAGTTGCCGAAACCTTTACCTGAGGTGAAGCCTTCGGAAGGAAGTTCTGGCGGTTTTGACGTCACGATCAAGGATTGGGGTAAACCTGAGGATATTGATATGGAACTGTAGAAATAGTAAAGTGATAAGAAACATATAAAAATAGATTAGTTTAGTTTAAAAATAGATATGTATAAGAAATTTTTTATGGGTATTGCTGCAATGGCAGCGTTGACATTGGTAAGTTGTTCAAGCGATGACTTGGATAGTCTTTCAGACAATTCTTCTAAGAATGAGGCTATCAGCTTTGATGGCTATTTGGGAAGAAGTGCAGTTGCTGTAAATGGTTCACGTGGTAGCGTGGAGACGAAGGACAAGCTTAAGACTGATGGTTTTGGTGTGTTTGGTAACTATAACTCTACGGGGGGGGCAGAACTTTGGTTCTAATTTGTTCAATAATGTGAAGGTAACTTCTTCTAGTTCTACGGAACCTGCAATATGGACATATGAAAATACTAAGTATTGGCCAACAGAAGGTAATATTAATTTCTTGGCGTATGCTCCATATGTAGGAGGAAAGACGTTAACAAATACATCTATTGATTTTACTGTTGAAGGTGATGTTACTAAACAGGAAGATTTGTTGTGGGCTAAAGCTGTGAATCAAACAAAGGCAACTAACTCTGGGGCTAATAAGGTGAAATTTACTTTCAATCATGCATTGGCTAAGATTGGTTACTCTTTGAAGGAGAAAGAAGCTTATAATAAGACAACCATTACGGTTAAAAGTATTAAGTTGGTAGGTTCAGACCCTAAGGGTGCTTTTTATAAAAAGGGAACCATTGATTTGTCTAAGGAAAATAATTATGAACATCTTTGGACAATAGATGAAAATGTTGAAAAGCAGAATTTTGACTGGCTTTCAAGTGATAAGGTGTTGACTACAGATGTTGCTAAGAGTGATAATTATCTCTTTGTTATTCCGCAGGATTTCTCTGCAACAGCAACTAACAACCTTTCTGTTGTCGTTGAATATACCGTTCAGACTGATGGGACTGAAACGTTGAATAATAAGGTAACAAAGACAATCACTGCGAATTTCTTGCAGGGCAAGGCATATATGATTAACTTGAACATTGGTCTGACTCCAATCGAATTCGATGCTACAGTTGAAAATTGGACAGATGGTGATAATATCGGCGATATTACTTGGGAGTAATCGTATCAGATAAAAATAATGAATTTAAAATTATCATAAGATGAAGTTTCTTCGTTTAGCTTTTTATGTTTTGATAGCACAGCTGGTATTATCTGGTTGTGCCGGCGAAGCTGTGGAAGAAACTTCATCTTCTTCATCTTCTGAAATCAACTTTGATGCTTATGTGGGTCGGAATGCTTCAACCCGTTCTAGTGAAACCAATATTGATTTTCTTAAAAAGGATTTGCATGACGCATATAACGCTGGATTTGGTGTCTTTGCAATATACAGGCATACTGATAAGACAATCCCATCTCTGATGCTGATGAATAATGAACACGTATACTGGAAAAACTGGAAAGGAGATCATTCGGATTGGGGATATGAAAATACCCGATATTGGCCAAATGAAGGATCTGTGGATTTCTATGCCTTTGCACCTCATAGTGATATCCCAAAACTGGATCCAAAACTGCTGGATAGTCCTGATAAAATAGAAATAGATTTTCCTGCTAATATGTCTCCTGTAGATTTGGTGTATGCTAATGCCGAGAATCAGAAAAAGGCTGACAACCCTGTTAAATTTACTTTCAAACATGCTTTGGCTCGTTTGGGCTTTGATATCACAGCCAATCAGGAATTATTGGAAGATGGTACAGTTATAACAGTTAAAGAGGTGAGACTATATGGCGACAAAGAAACTTCAGGCATCTTTCTTATGGGGGGCCATCTGAATCTTAAAACGGGAGTTTGGAGGCCCTACGATAATAATGGTATTAGATGGTTTTATACTTGGACACCAACTGGCAAAGTAGATGGCAAAGATGATGAGCAACAAAAAATAGATGGTCCCGTATATAAGTTAACTGCATCTCAGTTAGACGCTAAAACTCCTAGTATAGCAAATGATAAGGATTCTTATATCTTTATAATCCCTCAGCCGAAGCCCGCAAACTTTAATTTAAAGATAATTTATACGGTAAAGCAGGGAGATTTTCAGGAAGATGTGACGGTAAAGAAAGATCTGCTAAAAGTTTTTCCGTCAGGAGATGATAGTAAACCGTTTATTGAAGGAGGAAAAGCGTATGTCTTTCATTTGAAACTACTTGATCCTATCAATTTCGACGTAAAGGCTAAAGTCGAGGATTGGAAATAGGTGATAGATAAAACAATGTCTTTATTATAAGGATAATCTGGAATATGAAGCGGAATATTTATAGTTATAGTAAGTTATGGATGATTTTCTTTGTCTTGATGGGTGCAGCCTGTACCAATCAAGTGGAGGATGCTATTCCTGTATCTGGTCAGCCTATCGAGTTTTCTGTGCAATCAGATTGGAAGGAAATTCCCAATACTCGCTTGAATGATGATGGAACGTATTTTGTCAAAGGTGATAAGGTTCAGATTTTCGGTTTTCATAAATCTTTTCCAGATGGGGTTGAGAAGGTTCAGAAGTTTATGTATGATGTAGAAAATCCGAATAGTGGTCAGATAGTAACCTATGATGGTAATAGCTGGAATTATAAACCCAAGCGTTTCTGGCCTAAAGAGGGAAAGCTAGATTTTTTTGCCAGTTATCCATGCTCTCCATACAACTCTATTCACTATGACGTAGAAAAGAAGAGGATGACTTATGACAATCCTTTGACACAAGATCTGTTGTATGGCGTAGCTACCGAACGTGATTGTGCAAGTAAACAACCCGTAGAGATCTGGATGGTGCATGCCTTGGCTAAGGTGAAAATTATTTTAGACAAGTCTTTGGGTGATCACATCGGATCAGTTATAGTCTCGGGTTACAAAACTGGCCATTTCTCTCCAATTAACAAAGGAATCCCTGCTTGGGAATTTGATAATGGTGATAAAACGCCTATTGATGCTGTCTTTAATAATTCTGAAGGCCAGATAAAAGATAATTCTGTTACCGTATTTATCTTGCCGGAAAAGATTACGGGACTCCAGGTGTGGGATGATATTCCTCCCTATCATAAGATTTATGATGCTTCTGTAGAACTACAGCAGCCGCAATATACGTTTTTAGCAGGACAAGCATATAAGCTCACGATACGTAGAGCACAGAAAAATACAAATAGCCGTTCTATAGCAATGTCTGTTCGTTGTGTTTCGGAATAGCGAAAAAATATCCTAAAGATGCTTGGCTAGAACATGATATCAAAAAAGAAGTCTTATCGTTTGCCAACGAAAGTAAAGTAACAAGATAAAAGATGATGAAAAACAGAAAGAGGGTGTGTCATAAGTTTATGATTCACCCTCTTCTTGTTGTTGGAAGAGATAGGATATGTTGTTGGAAGAGATAGGATATGTTATTGAGACAGTCAGTATCTTCGGCCGCACAACAGCTGTTGTGCGCTTGCATAACAGCTGATATGCGCATGCACAACAGCTGATGTGCATGCGTTGGTCAACTGTTATGCGCCAACTATTATCCAGACTTATGACCCACCCTCTTCGTTTTTTATTGTATTCTATATAATAAGGTGTAGTCAGAACGAATGTCTCTTTCAGATGCTGGCTCCATCCAAGAGTTCCCGGTATTTAGCTACAGCATCCGAAATCTCGCTTATTTTGATGAATTCATCGGCTGAATGGGAACGGGAAGACTCGCCCGGACCCAGTTTGAAGGATGGGAAGTGCATCAGAGCCTGGTCGCTGAGGGTTGGACTGCCGAATGGCTTCATGCCCATGGCTACACATTTCCTGATAAGAGGATGTGCCGGGTCGATGCGGGATGACTTCAGGCGGAAACTGTGAGCCTTTACCTCGCTCTTCAGGTGCTGGCAGATAAACTTGTAAACCTCCTCGTTGTCGTAAAACTCGTTGGTGCGGATATCCACAAGCATCGTACACTTATCCGGAATCACATTGTGCTGGGTTCCGGCATTCACTACTGTAAGCGTCATCTTGGTAGGGCCCAGGAATTCGCTTACCTTCTCAAACTTATAGTCACGAATCCATCGCATATCATCCAATGCCTCGTAGATGGCATTCACTCCCTCGTTTCTTGCTGCATGGCCACTCTTGCCGTGAGCAATCACATCCAGCACCATCAGTCCCTTTTCGGCAACAGCCGGGTTCATGCCGGTAGGTTCACCTACGATGGCAAGGTCGATATGCGGAAGCAAAGGCAGGGCACGGGTGATGCCATCCTTTCCCGACACCTCTTCTTCAGCAGATGCCAGATAGATAAGATTATACTGCTGAGGCTTTGCGGTCAGCATTCTGAATATCTGGAGGAGCGAACAGAGTCCGCCGCCGCAATCGTTGCTGCCCAAACCGTAAAGTACACCCTCTTCTACATCCGGTGAAAACGGGTTGCGTGTCCATGAAGCCACAGGTTTCACGGTATCGATGTGAGCGTTGAGCAGCAGGGTAGGTCGGCTCTCATCGTAATGAGGGTCGATAATCCAGATGTTGTTCGCCTCACGATGAGGTTCGAAACCATATTTGCGGATGGTCTGCTCCATGATGTCGGCAGCATCCTTCTCGTTTCTGCTTACAGATGGGGTGGCGATGAGCTTTTTCAGCAAATCCACGGCATCGCTTACATATTCTTCTTGTGTCATCATAATCTCCCTTTTTATTGTTTCGAGGGCAAAGTTACGAAAAAAAGAGCAGATAAAGTGGAAAAAATATCTTTTTATTTTGTGTTCTTAACAAATTCTATTATCTTTGCATCAGAATATAAATATAAGCTTATGCAAATTAATAGTCATCTTTCGGTACTGATTCACGACCTAGCTAAGAAATGGGGAGATAAGCCAGCGCTTACCTTCAGAAAGTTTGGTAGTGACCAGTGGCAAACGGTTTCATTTAATCTCTTCTCGCTAAGAGTGAAACAAGTGAGCAATGCCCTCCTGAATCTTGGGGCTAAACCTCTTGACAAAATCGCTGTCTTCTCGCAGAACTGTGTGCATTATCTGTACACCGACTTCGGTGCGTACGGTATCAGAGTTACCTCTGTGCCTTTCTATGCCAACAGCAGCGAGCAGCAGATTCAATATATGATTAATGATGCGCAGATTCGCTTCCTCTTTGTTGGCGAACAGGAGCAGTATGACAAGGCTCATCGTATCTTTGCCCTCTGTCCATCTCTGGAACGTATCATCATCTTCGATTCCAGCGTGCGCATCAGTACCCACGACCCTGCTGCTCTCTATTTCAAGGACTTCCTGAAGCTGGGAGAGAATCTCCCTCGTCAGACGGAGGTAGAGGAACTCTACAAGCAGGCAAGTATGGATGACTTGGCTAATATCCTCTATACCAGTGGAACAACTGGAGATAGCAAGGGCGTGATGCTGACCTATAGCCAGTATTATGCTGCTTTGAAGGCAAACGATGAGTGCATTCCTGTTACCGACAAGGACCGTGTCATCGATTTCCTTCCATTCACCCATATCTTTGAGCGTGGATGGGCATATCTCTGCTTGAGCGAAGGTGCCGAACTCATCATCAATACTTATCCTCATGAAATTCAGGAGAGTATGCGAGAGATGCATCCTACCTGTATGTGTAGTGTGCCACGTTTCTGGGAGAAGGTTTATATCGCTGTAAAGGCAAAGATGGATGATGCCGGTTCTATCCAGAAGAAGCTCTTCTATCATGCCTTGGCGGTAGGTAAGAAACGTAACATCGAGTATATTGCCAACTGCAAGCGTCCTCCTTTGGCTCTGGAGTTGGAATATAGAATTATCAACAAGACTGTCCTGAGCATGGTTCGCAAGCAGTTGGGCTTGGAAAAACCAAATATCTTCCCTACAGCGGGTGCTTATGTAAGTCCGGAAGTAGAGGAATTTGTACATGCCATCGGTATCAATATGGTGGTGGGTTATGGTTTGACCGAGAGCCTTGCCACCGTATCTTGCGATCATTCTGACAAGAAACGCAGTCTGGGTTCGGTGGGGCGTCCGATCTCCTGCATTCAGGTAAAGATAGGTGAGGATAATGAGGTGCTCCTCAAGGGTCCTACCATCACTCCGGGATATTATCATCGTGATACCACCAATGCGAAGGCATTCGACAAGGATGGATTCTTCCATACCGGTGATGCCGGCTACATGAAGGATGGCGAGCTTTATCTCACCGAGCGTATCAAGGACCTGTTCAAGACATCGAATGGTAAATATATCGCTCCGCAGCAGGTAGAATCGTTACTCCTGGTAGATAAGTTTATCGATCAGGTGGCTGTGATTGCCGACCAGCGCAAGTTCGTATCAGCCCTCGTCGTTCCAGAGTTCCGTCTCGTGGAGGATTGGGCACGTGAGCATCATATCGCCTTCACCTGCCGTGAAGATTTGTGTGCCAACGAAAAGGTGCAGAAGATGCTGATGGACCGTATCCAGATTCTCCAGCAGCATCTGGCTTATTATGAGCAGATCAAACGTATCACTCTCCTGGCTCACCACTTCTCAATGGAGTCGGGCGAGTTGACCAATACCTTGAAGATTCGCCGCCCTATCATCAACAAGAACTATAAGGCGGAGATTGACAAGATGTATGAGGAGTAATGGTTTTACTTTGAACTTTGAATTTTGAACTTTGAACTTTATGATAACTCTTTATGATGATGACTCTTATCATATAGTTGGAGGGGATAAAGATGAAGTTCAAAGTAAACATAAAGTTCAAAGTTCAAAATTCAAAGTTCAAAGTTAATGATTACAGCTGACCAGTTGAAAGATGTGATGGACAGAGCTGACGCTCTGCATCACTATCTCAATATAGACCAGAAGAAAGTAGAATTTGAAGAGGAGCAGCTCCGTACCCAGGCTCCTGACTTTTGGGAAGATCCGAAGTATGCTCAGGAGCAGATGAAGAAGGTAAAAGGTATCCAGAAGTGGCTCGACGGTTATAAGACTGTACGTCTTTATGCCGATGAGTTGAAGCTGGCGTTCGACTTCTATAAAGATGAAATGGTAACCGAGGAAGAGGTGGATGCCGATTATGCCAAGGCAATCAAAGCCATCGAAGACCTGGAGTTGAAGAACATGCTTCGCCAGAAGGAAGATCCGATGGACTGCGTACTCAAGATTAATTCCGGTGCCGGTGGTACAGAAAGCCAGGACTGGGCGCAGATGCTGATGCGTATGTATATGCGCTGGGCTGAGGCTCATGGCTACAAGGTAACCATCACCGATATGCAGGAAGGCGATGAGGCTGGTATCAAGAGCGTTACCATGACCATCGAGGGCGGCGAGTACGCTTATGGCTATCTGAAGAGCGAGAATGGTGTGCACCGTCTGGTGCGTGTTTCTCCTTTCAATGCCCAGGGCAAGCGAATGACCAGTTTCGCCAGTGTTTTCGTAACTCCGCTGGTGGATGATACCATCGAGGTGTATGTTGACCCAGCCAAGCTCTCCTGGGATACCTTCCGTTCGAGTGGTGCCGGTGGTCAGAATGTGAATAAGGTTGAATCCGGTGTCCGTCTTCGTTATTGGTATACTGATCCAGATACAGGCGAGGAAGAGGAAATCCTCATCGAGAACACCGAGACCCGTGACCAGCCAAAGAACCGTGCCAAGGCTCTGTTGCTCTTGAAGAGTCAACTCTACGACCGCGCCATGAAGAAGCGTCTGGAGGCTAAGGCTAAGATTGAGGCCGGCAAGAAGAAGATAGAGTGGGGAAGCCAGATTAGAAGTTATGTCTTCGACGACCGTCGTGTGAAAGATCATCGTACCAACTATCAGACATCGGATGTTGATGGCGTGATGGATGGTAAGATAGATGATTTCATCAAGGCATACCTGATGGAGTTCCCTACGAATGATGAAGAACAATAATAACCTAAAAAATATATAACTATGGGTGGAAATAAAGATTTAAGAAGAGCTAAGCATGAAGCTTACCAGAAGAAACAGGCTGCAAAAGCAGACAAAGTAGTGAAATGGATTTTTGGAGGATTGATCATCTTGGGTATCCTCTGCATGATTTATACAGTGTGGTTTTTAGCTTAAAGTTAAAGGTATAAGAAAATGAGTGGATTGGAAATAGAAAGAAAATTCCTCGTTAAGAAGGGCGACGCTTATAAAAGCGCCGCCTTTTCTTCTAGTCATATTCAGCAGGGGTATATTCCGGCTGAAGGGGCTACGGTGCGAGTTCGCACGAGAGACGAGAAGGCTTATCTCACGATTAAAGGTAAGTCGGTAAACGGTGGTATGACCCGTTATGAATTTGAAAAGGAGATAACGATGGACGAGGCGCAGCATCTTCTGCAACTCTGTCAGGGGGGAGTCATCGATAAGCGCCGCTATCTTGTCAGGAGTGGAGACCATACCTTCGAAGTAGATGAATTCTACGGTGATAATGATGGTTTGGTGATGGCAGAAGTGGAACTGGGAAGTGAGACGGAAGAATATGAGAAGCCTGCCTTCATCGGTATGGAGGTAACAGGCGATAAACGCTTCTACAATTCTCATCTTCTTGGAAATCCTTTCTCGAAATGGCGTGATACTTTGCCGGAAGAATATCGTTAGAAGAGCATTTTAAAGCCTTTTTCTCTTGAAAATGTACGAAAAGTTGCATAAATATTACTAATTTTATATTTTTGCTTTCAAATGTTGCATATATCTCGGAATTATTTTATAATTTTGCAGTCAATAATATGAAACGTTAAGAAATTAGTAAGAGAAAGACAAGAAAATGGCAGAATCAAATAGAGGAAGTTTTGGTAGCAAGATAGGAATGATACTTGCTACAGCTGGTGGCGCCGTAGGTTTAGGTAACGTATGGCGCTTCCCTTATATGGCTGGTCAGGAAGGTGGCGCAGCCTTTATCCTGGTTTACATAGGAAGTGTTCTTCTGTTGGGCATCCCATGTATGATTTCAGAGTTTATTATCGGTCGTCATGGTGCCTCCAATACGGCACGTGCCTATACCAAGCTTGCCAATGGTACGGCTTGGAAGTGGGTGGGCTATCTGGAAGTGCTCACGGGTTTCCTGATTACCGGTTACTATGCGGTGGTTTCTGGATGGTGCTTGCAGTATGTTTATGCCAGCATCATGGGCGAACTGCATGGTGACCCTACTTTTGTGGCAAATTACTTCAAGGAGTTTTCTGCCGATCCAATCCGTCCGGTGATGTGGACGGTGGCAATCTTCCTGATTTGTCACTTTGTGATTATCCATGGTGTCCGTGGAGGTATCGAGAAGGCATCCAAGGTGATGATGCCGCTTCTGTTTATCCTGCTTCTTATTATCGTGGTGGCTTCCTGTCTGTTGCCGGATGCCGGAAAGGGAATAGAATTCCTGTTGAAGCCTGATTTCGGAAAAGTGGATAGGAATGTATTCCTCAATGCCTTGGGACAGTCGTTCTATTCCATGAGCATCGGTATGGGTTGCATCTGTACCTATGCATCTTATTTCAGTCGTCAGACCAATCTCCTGAAATCTGCAATTCAGATTTCTGCCATCGACTTGATGGTGGCTGTTCTTGCAGGATTGATGATTTTCCCTGCAGCATTCTCGGTAGGAATATCACCGGATAGTGGTCCTTCGCTTATCTTCATCACCCTGCCAAATGTCTTTAACGAGGCGTTTGCATCAATGCCGGTATTGGGATGGATTATCTCCTTGATGTTCTATGTACTTCTTTCTGTGGCAGCATTGACATCCCTGATGTCGCTTCACGAGGTGAATACTTCTTTCTTCTATGAGGAGTTGAAGATTGACAGAAAGAAGGGTGCCATGATTGTAACGGTATCTTGTGCCATCATTGGTGCATTCTGTTCGCTTTCTTTGGGGGCTACGGATAAGTTGTCGTTCTGTGGCAAGACCTTGTTCGACTGGTTCGACTTCGTAACGGGTCAGCTGTTCCTGCCTACAGCAGGTCTCCTTACCTGTCTGTTCTTGGGATGGTATGTACCAAAGAAGGTGGTGCAGGATGAATTCACCAACTGGGGAACCCTGAAGGGAAAGGTTTTCAATGTCTATCTTTTCCTGATCAAGTTTGTGTGTCCAATCCTTATCTTCCTGGTATTCCTGAATCAGTTCGGAGTATTGGGATAAGCTATATATATAATAAGGTGTAGTATGTCGTGTTTTATCAGTAAGCATTGAATACTCACCATTAAACATTAAAAACAATGGAGACTAGAGGAAATTTCGGAAGTAAATTGGGCGTCATTCTCGCCACAGCCGGCTCAGCTGTCGGTTTGGGTAATGTTTGGCGTTTTCCTTATATGGCAGGTCAGAATGGAGGTGCCGCCTTCATCCTTATCTATCTGGTTTGTATCATCCTGTTGGGTTTGCCTGGCATGATGAGCGAGTTTATTATTGGTCGCCATTCGGCTTCCAATGCAGCGCGGGCTTATAGTAATTTGGGTAAGAACAAGGCTTGGGGAACCGTAGGCTTGATGGGTGTCATCACCTCCATGATTATCCTTGGCTTCTATGCCGTGGTGGCAGGCTGGTGTCTGCAATATCTCTATGCCAGCATCATGGGTGGTGTGCATGGCGATCCGGAGTATGTGAAGACCTACTTCCAGACGTTTGCTTCCGATCCTATTCGTCCTACCTTATGGGCTGTAGGTTTCATCCTGCTTACTCATGCAGTGGTGGTAAGAGGTGTTCGTAATGGTATCGAGAAAGCTTCCAAGATATTGATGCCGCTGCTTTTCGTGCTGCTGGTTGTCATCGTAATAGCTTCCTGTTCTTTGCCGGGAGCAATGAAGGGCGTGCAGTTCCTGTTTCATCCTGATTTCTCAAAGGTTGATGAGAACGTATTGCTCGAAGCCTTGGGGCAGGCTTTCTTCTCTTTGAGTTTGGGAACAGCTTGTCTGTGTACATACGCATCTTACTTCAGCCGCCAGACCAATCTTTTGAAATCGGCAAGTCAGATAGTTGTTATCGACACGCTTATTGCAGTATTGGCAGGCTTGATGATATTCCCGGCAGCCTTCTTGGTAGGTGTGCAGCCTGATAGTGGTCCGTCACTCATCTTCATCACCTTGCCTAATGTGTTCCAGCAGGCATTTGGCGATATGCCGGTGGTGAGCTACATCATTTCAGTATTGTTCTATGCATTGTTGGTATTGGCAGCTTTGACCTCTACGATTTCCATGCACGAGATTGGTACGGCGATGATTTATGAGGAACGCAAGATTACCCGTGCCAAGGGCGCGTGGATAGAGACCATTACCTGCAGCATCATTGCCGTATTCTGTTCTCTTTCTCAGGGAGCAGTTCCTGGATTGGGATTCTTCGGCAAGGATTTCCTTACGAATTGTGACAATTTCACGGCGCAGCTGTTGATGCCGTTTGCTTCGATTGTCACCTGTCTGTTCCTGGGTTGGTATGTACCGAAGAAGATAGTGCGTGATGAATTTACGAATTGGGGCACGGTGAGCGGTAAGTTGTTCCCCGTCTTCCTCTTCATGATTCGTTTCGTCAGTCCAATCTGCATTCTGCTCATCTTCTTGCATCAGTTTGGTGTTATCTGATACCTATTTATATATATAAAGCCAAATGCGCTATCAGGCATAGTGCATTTGGCTTTTTCTTCTTTAGAAAGAGACATATAGTTTTAAGGTGAGATGTTCCGTTAGAAAGAGATATAAGGCGTAAGTCTTTCTATTTCGGCTGGTGGAAAATCCTTTAATAGTTTCAGCTCTTCCAGACTTTTTATCGGACCTCTCTGTCGGCGGTAGTCACAGATTTCCTTGGCTTGATAGAAGTTGAGATATGGATGTTTGCGGAGCTGGTTGAGGTTGAGCTTGTTGATGTCAAGCTTATGGATATGGTTGGCATCTATGTGGATAAACGCCAAGGCAGATTCTGGAATGCCTTCTATTTCGTTCAACTGTTCGGCAGCAGCGAATCCACCTAGACGGTCTCTGTATCTTATAATCATTTTGGCATAATAACTGCCAATTCCCGGTATCTTCTGCAGTTCGGTAGTATCGGCTGTATTTATATTAATGTGTTGTCCTGGGTTCAGTTTGTGTGGATAACTGTATACTTTTTCGTTTTCCGGTGTTGTAGAACGGGTGGTTGCAGTTATATCAGGTCTGTTGTATCGTTTCTGCTGACGGTATGGCTCGTTTCTGTAAAAATCGGAAGCAGGCTTGTAGTCATCTGCTATTCTTATGAATGGTGCTAAAGCCTCGTATTGTCTTTTCGTCAAACCATAGACACGTGCAAAATCGGAAGGTCTACTATATACACCTCCTTTGGCACGGTAATGAAGAATGCTTTTTATTTGCCAAGCTTGCAGACCAAGACGTTTGAATTGGACAGAATCTGCCGTGTTCGGATCGAATGGAAAAGCTTCTTTGATTTGATATCCTTCTTTATAATATACAGGATTCTGACTAGTGGCATGTTCTGTCCGGTAAGTTTGAATAGAGTCGTTTTCTTTCTGGGCTGTTTCTGATGGTTCCCTATTGAAAAGAAAAATGAGTCCCATTAAAACAGTCATTGCTATTATGATCGCCAGTAAGGCATCGCGATCATTCTTTTGCAGGTAAAAGATGTCTCTTAATATCATACGCCATTCTGTTTGTTTATATAGGTCGGGATTACTGGACTCGAACCAGCGACCTCATCGTCCCGAACGACGTGCGCTACCAACTGCGCTAAATCCCGATGCCGATTTACTGTTTTTTACAGAATGACGATGCAAAGGTACATGAAAATTGGGACAAAACAAAATAAAAATGCATTTTTTTTCACTTTTGGGAAAGATTTTCTTGAAAAAATTTGTTGGAACCAAAAAAAATGTGTACCTTTGCACCCGCAAATGAGAAATCGTTTGTTATTCATAGTTGGTGCCATAGCTCAGTTGGTAGAGCAAAGGACTGAAAATCCTTGTGTCCCCGGTTCGATTCCTGGTGGTACCACTTCTATTGAAGCTGAATCTTCGTAACAAGATTCAGCTTTTTTTTGTTAATTTCCTAATCTATGATAACGTTTTCGTATAAAAGTTGTTCGGGTTCAAATATTTTCATGGAGTCTAACTACTTCGAGGCAGTGAAGCGCCCAATCATGAGTTCTCTGCAGGGAACTGATCAGTTATATTACTTACGCTGACAATCCTGCAAGCTTCGATGCTTATGAGGTAGCCAAGCCTTCTGATCAGCTTCCATTACCTGCTTTAGCAAATATCCTGGATTCATACGAGTCGGGTGTTGTGAAAGTAATGGGTGTGGAATGAATTATGGACTGATATATATTACAAAACGGACAAAACCAGACATATTCTGGTTTCTTGTCCGTTTTTTGTTTTCTTTTGGCAATTTTCAGTCTTGTACTTTTGATTGTATTTGATACTTTTGCAACCACAACAAAATGTTAGATCAAATAATAACCTGATTAAACAACTAGGCAAATGAATGCAATCTTTAGTAAAGTAAGAAAGAGAGGTATCCTTCTCGCAGCTTTGTTACTCATGGGATGTTTGCAGCTTTTGGCGCAGACTCGCACCGTCAAAGGTGAGGTGACAGATGCTCAAAATGGTGAGGCTCTTATCGGTGCCACTGTTACGGTGGAAGGCGAAAAGGGTGGTACGGTTACTGATTTCGACGGTAACTTCAGTCTTCAAGTATCTTCTTCTGCCAAGAAGATCAAGGTATCTTATATAGGTTATATAGATAAGATACTGGCTATTTCTGAAAATATGAAGGTGAAACTCGAATCGGATAGCAAGGCGCTTGCCGATGTCGTGGTCATCGGTTATGGTACAGCGCGCAAGAGCGACCTGACGGGTTCCGTGGCTACGGTGAAGGCAAAGGACTTCAACAAGGGTCTCGTTTCTTCTCCTGAGCAGTTGATCAATGGTAAGGTTTCGGGTGTACAGATCATGTCCAACAGTGGTTCTGCCTCAGCAGGTAGTACCATCCGTGTGCGTGGTGGTGCTTCGCTGAATGCCAGCAACGACCCGCTTATCGTGCTCGATGGTGTGCCATTGGAGCAGGGAGGTATCTCTGGTAACAGCAGCAACTTCCTCAGTATGATCAACCCATCTGATATCGAGAGCATGACCGTGTTGAAGGATGCTTCTTCTACAGCCATCTATGGTTCCCGTGCATCTAATGGTGTCATCATCATCACTACCAAGAAGGGACAGCAGGGCGGTTTGAAGGTAAACTTCAATACCACCAACAGTATGCAGACCCGTGCGCAGATGGTGGATATGCTGAGCCGCAATGAATTTGTAAACGTCATCAACCAGTTTGGTACAGATAACCAGAAGTCATTGCTCGGCAATGCCAATACCGATTGGAACGACGAGGTTTATCGCACAGCTTTCGGTACTGATAACAACCTTAGCTTGAGCGGAAGCATCGGTAAGTATTTGCCTTTCCGTGTTTCTGCCGGATATTACAACCAGAGTGGTCTGGTGCGTAAGGACAATGTGGAGCGCTGGACTGGTAACGTGGTCTTGACTCCTAGCTTCTTCCAGGATCACCTGAAGTTGACCATCAATGCCAAGGGTACACTCAATAACAACTCTTTCAACAATGGTGGTGCAGTATGGGCTGCCGCAACATTCAATCCAACCATTCCTGTATATTCAGGTAATAACAGCTATGGTGGTTTCAATGAGGCTCTCGATGCTGATGGCTATCCAGTAAATGCGGGTGTAAGAAACCCACGTGGTCTGGTGGATCTTTATGATTCAAAGAGTAAGGTGAGCCGCTTTATCGGTTCGATGGATGTAGATTACAAGGTTCATTTCCTGCCAGACCTCAAGCTCCATGCTACCATTGGTGCTGATTATGCCAAGGGTGATGGTACCATTTATGTTCCTGGCTATGCAGCACAGTCATTCAACAAGGATGAGTCCTTGAGCGGTAGCGATTACAAGTATGGTCCTCAGAAGAACGAGAACCGTCTGCTTACCCTCTATGCCAACTATGCAAAGTATTTCGAGAATATCAAGAGCAATGTGGATCTGACAGCTGGTTACGACTATCAGTTCTGGAAGAGCACCACACCTCTTTATTATACCAAGAGTGCGGCAGGTACAACCCTTTCTACCGTGAAGGCTTCTGATTACCGTCACGTGATGTTGTCATACTACGGTCGTGTCAATTATTCCTTCGATGGAAAATATCTCCTGACTGCTACAGTCCGTCGCGATGCATCTTCCCGTTTCTCTAAGGATACCCGTTGGGGTACCTTCCCATCTGTAGCTTTGGGATGGACTTTGACAGAGGAGCCTTGGTTGAAGGACAACAAGGTAGTCTCTAACCTGAAACTCCGTGCCAGCTATGGTGTAACCGGTCAGCAGGAAGGTATCGGCAACTACAACTATCTTCCGGTCTATACATCCAGTGTAACAGGTGCCGAGGCACTCATCAACGGACAGTATATTACAACTTATCGTCCTGAGGCATACGTTTCAGACCTGAAGTGGGAGACAACTACCTCCTGGAACTTCGGTCTCGACTTTGGATTCCTGAATGGTCGTATCGGTGGTGCCATCGATTTCTATACCCGCAAGACCAAGGATCTGCTGGCTTCTGTTCCAACAGCGGCAGGTACCAACTTCTCAAAGACTATCCTTACCAATGTAGGTAATGTAGATAGCAAGGGTATCGAGGTTTCCCTGAATGCAACTCCTATCCAGACCAAGGACTGGGAGTGGAACCTGAGCTACAACTTCACCTGGCAGAACATGAAGGTGAAGAACCTTTCTCTTACCCAGGGTGGAAGTCAGACCAATGTGAAGGTAGGTCCATCTATCGATGCTTACCAGTTCCAGGTACTCTCCGAGGGATATGAGCCATATATGTTCTATGTATATCATCAGCTCTATGATTCTGAGACGGGCAAGCCGATCGAGGGCGCTTACGCAGACTTGAATGGTGATGGCGAAATCAATGATGCCGATCTCTACCGCTATCATTCTCCGGCTCCTAAATACATCATGGGCTTGAGCACATCTTTGAGATACAAGCAGCTGACTCTCGGTATGAGCTTCCGTGCCAACATCGACAACTACGTATATAATGGCATGGGTATGAGCACAGGTGCATGGGAGACCGTGAGCTACAACAACTCACAGCTCAATAATCTCAACGCCAGCTTCCTGAAGACCGGTTTCAAGACCCGTCAGTATCTTTCAGATTACTACGTAGAGAATGCTTCGTTCCTGAAGCTCGACAACCTGAGCTTGAGCTACAACGTAGGTAAAATCAACAAGTGGGCTTCACTCACCGTATCAGCGATGGTACAGAATGTATTCACCATTACCGGTTACTCAGGCACAGATCCTGAGGTGCCAAACGGAATGGACAACTCGTTCTATCCACGTCCTCGCACTTACTCAGTAAGCCTCGGACTTCAGTTCTAACAATCAAAATTGATAACAATGAAACTTAAGAATATATTATATAGTATGATGTTGGGAACAGCAGCGCTGACCAGCGCTACCAGCTGTGTATCCGACCTCGATCAATATCCTCAGACGGAGACAACCTCTAAGGATGTTTATACCTCGCTTGCCAATTATGAGGCTGTGCTGGGTAAGATTTATGCTGCCATGGTGACCAGTGGTCAGGGTAAGGGCGGCGACAACAAGGATATGTCTTCCGTATTGAACGGCGGCAGTGGTTTCGACTACATGCGTATGTTCTTCAACCTCCAGGAGTGCGGTACTGATGAGCTTGCCTCTACCTGGCTCACAGGTGAGCAGACCACCGGCCTGACCTATCTTTCATGGGATGCCAACGATGCTTGGGTATCAGATATGTACTATCGTATCTATTACAACATCGCCCTCTGCAACGAGTTCCTCCGCAATGCCAATGGTGCCAATTTCTCGGGTGCTGATGCAGAGAAGATGAAGGAGTATAAGGCAGAAGTCCGCTTCATGCGCGCCTTGTTCTACTTCCATGCCCTCGATCTCTATCGCAACATTCCGATGGTGACAGAGAACGACCCTGTGGGCAGCTACATTCCTCCTCGTTATACTCCACAGCAGACTTTCGATTACATCGAGAGTGAGTTGAAGGATTGTGTAGGTGATATGCTTCCTGCTTCTACCTGTCCTTACGGTCAGGCTTCTCAGGGCGCTGCCTATACCCTGCTTGCCAAGCTTTATCTGAACAGCGAGGTTTATACCGGCGTTGCCAAGTATGCCGAGTGCAAGGAGGCTTGCGAGAAGGTGATGAACATGGGTTACTCTCTCGAGTCTGATTACAGCAAGCTCTTCAATGCCGATAACGACAAGCGTACCAACGAAATTATCTTCGCCTTGCCGGTAAGCGCAGAGCATACCGTAAGTTGGGGTTCTTCTACCTATCTGGTCTGCGGACAGTTGAGCATGTCGAATGCCAACCAGAATGTTGCCGACTTCGGTGTCACCAATGGCTGGAGCGAGTTCCGTCTCCGTCCGGAGTTCGTGGATAAGTTTACCCAGACCGATATTGATGGAGGTGGCGACAAGCGCTGCAAGTTCTTCACTAATGGTCAGAGCAAGGATGTAACCAGCATGACCGATGAAACCACCGGTTATCTCTCAGAGAAATGGAGTAACCTGAAGGACGATGGAACTACTGCATCCAATACTGCCAATGATGGTGTAGAAACAGACTATCCTCTCTTCCGCTTGGCTGATGTCTATCTGATGTATGCCGAGTGTGTGGCCCGTACCCAGGGTGCAAGTTGGGACCCATGGCCAGAAGGAAAAACGGATGCTGCCGATCCTGAGGTCATCGCTTCCCGCAAGCAGGGAGCCATCTATTGGATCAATCTCCTCCGCGAGCGTGCAGGTAATACCGATGTATGGGCTAACAACTTTGCCAACGATGATGAGTTCCTGCAGTTCATTCTCGATGAGCGTGCCCGTGAACTTTATCATGAGGGTTATCGCCGTACCGACCTGATTCGCTTCGGCGAGTTCACTACCAGCAAGTATATCTGGCAGTGGAAGGGTGGCACACATGATGGTCAGGCAGTGGATAGCAAGTACAACATCTATCCAATCCCTAACACCGAGCTTACCGCCAATCCAAATCTTCATAACGACAACTATTAATAGGATAAAAGAATGAAAAAGATATTTAGAAACCTGATGATGCTTCTCTGCGCACTCACCGCTCTGGTGAGTTGCGACGAGAGTGGCGACAAGATATATCTGGATGGCTTCAAGGCATCCGATCTGATGGCATCGGCCAGCGATGTGGTCCTGTCTGTTGACAATACGAAGGGCATCGTACTCTCGATGGCTTGGAAGAATCCTACCTTGCTTTCGAGCGACGAGACTAAGCCTGCGGGCAACGGTGTGTTGAAAACCTATCTGCAGGCATCTCCTTCAGAGAGCTTTGCTACGGTAAAGGAGTATTCTGTAACCGATCTCTCCAAGGCTTTCACCGGTGCTGATCTCAACACCCTTGCCAAGGATCTGGGAACGACTCCGGGTCAGAGTGCGCCTCTCTATTTCCGCATCAAGAGTCTGATGGGCAACAATCTCGATGCTGCTTACAGCAATGTGTGTCAGGTGAACGTTACACCTTATATTATACACATGGATAAGATGAGTATCTTGAACACGGATAAGAACAAGGTGCTGACCTCTCTCTATTCTCCAGACGAGGATGGTATCTACGCAGGATATATGAATGCTTCTTCCTGGCTCAACTTCTGGGGTAAGGAGAATGATGGAACCATTTGGGGTAACGTAGGACAGGATGGACATGTATATGAAATGGATAATACAGAGTCGGCATGGAACTTCTGGTTCCCTGGTCAGACTGGTATTTATTATACAGTGGTAGATACAAAGGCTAAGGAATTCAAGCCGACCTACATCAAGGCGATGCAGCTGAATGGTGAGGACATGACCTATGATGCTCCTAACTATGCCTGGACCAAGGTGATTACAACCTCTGCTGATAATACACCTATCAGTATTGTTGCTACTGGTGCAGAGTACAGCAAGGCAACCGCAACTGATGATGCTGCAGCCGTAGTCAAGACAATGAACTACACTCTTGCCGATGGCAAGATGACAGCTGCCGCAACTGCTGGCAGCGTGAACATTGCCAAGGCGGGTACTTATACTGTTACCGTGAAGGTAGGTGAGAACAGCGACCTGACTTACTCTATCGAGTCAGGCAACCAAACTGCTCCTGAGCCAGAGGCTAGCAATACTCTCTGCATGTTCAGCAAGGACGGCAACACCCTTCTTGCCGTGATGAACAAAGTGAGCGATGGTGTTTATACCTGCAAGTACAAGCCAACTTCCTGGGAGAACTTCCGCTTCATCTTCGTGGGAGAGAATAAGGACGACAAGCAGACCTGGTATGGTGCCGATGGTGAGCAGTTCAAGTTAACTTCAGGCGATGGTGCCTGGGATATCTGGTTTGGTGATGAAAATGGTGAAACTGAGTTTACGGTTACAGCCGATCTCAACACCATGACATGGAAGTATGAATAGCTTAATGAATATTCTGCGCAATCGGTTGCGCAGAATATTCATCATGGGTAAGTTTCCTTATTGTAAACGAATCATTTATTTGATTATCTTTGCATTATAATAATAACTTAAAGACAGAATAACAATGAAGAATATTTTAGGAAAAGCCATATTGCTGGCTACAGCGCTCTTGTTTTCTATTACGGGCACGAGTTGCAGCAATGATGATAATACCACTCCCGAAAAGGAGAAGACATACGATATGAGCGGCTTCGCTAAGGGAGCCGATGTTAGTTGGCTCACCGAGATGGAGCAGAACGGAAAGAAATTCTATAACGCCAACGGTAAGGCTACGGAGTGCATGGCGCTTCTCCGCGACCTCGGTATGAACTCCATCCGCCTTCGTGTATGGGTAAACCCTGAGGATGGATGGAACGGAAAGAATGATGTGGTGACGAAGGCATGGAGAGTTCAGCAGCTCGGTATGCGACTGATGATCGACTTCCACTATTCTGATACCTGGGCTGATCCATCCAAGCAGGGCGTTCCAGCAGCCTGGAAGAACTATGACTTCGAGCAGATGAAGCAGGCGGTTGCCGATCATACCAAGGATGTTCTCAATGCCTTGAAGGCAAGAGGCGTTAACGTAGAGTGGGTACAGGTAGGTAATGAGACCACCGATGGCATGCTCTGGAATGATGAGGATGGCGATGCTGCCCTGAAGGTAACAGGCCGTGCGTCTAAAAACATGGCTAACTTTGCCGCTTACATCAATGCCGGCTATGATGCCGTCAAGGCGATTTATCCGGAGGCAAAGGTGATAGTGCATCTAGACAAGGGAAACAACCTGAGCCAGTATACCTGGATGTTTGATGGTTTGAAGCAGAATGGTGCCAAGTGGGATGTCATCGGTATGTCGCTCTATCCTGATTGGATTACCGACCAGACCTGGGAGCAGGTTTCTGACAACTGCCTCAGCAACATCAAGACCCTTTCCGGCAAATACAACTGCGATGTCATCATCTCAGAGATCGGTATGGTGTGGAATTCTGAGAATGCCGCTCCATTCCTCAAGAAGATGGTGGATGGCTGCAAGGCAATCTCTACCTGCGAGGGCGTGTTCTACTGGGAGCCTGAATGCAACAGCGGCTGGAACGGCTACGACAAGGGCGCCTTCGACAACAGCGGCAAGCCAACCGCTGCACTCGATGCCTTCAAGTAATCGGGTAAGTTGGCTTTCTTCGCTTCCTTTGGGAGCGATAGAAGCGAATCTGAAGATAGAATATAGAACAAACTATAGAAAATAATATATATGATCAAGAGAAGCATAGCTTTCATGTCTCTCGCTCTGGCACTCTCCACCATGTGCCAGGCGCAGAGCCGAAAAATAATAAATTTGCCATCGTGGGATTTCTCCCGCGATGGCAAAGTGTGGTCTCAGGTAGCCGTGCCTCACGACTGGGCTATTGCGGGTCCTTTCGATAAGAAATGGGATCTGCAGATGGTGGCTATCGAGCAGAATGGCGAAAAGGAGAAGACCGAGAAGTCGGGACGCTCTGGAGCTCTCCCTTGGATTGGAGAGGGTATGTATAAGATGAATCTTCAGTTGCCGAAGGGCTACAAGCGTGCCGTCCTCGTTTTTGATGGTGCGATGAGTCAGCCAGTCGTTAAGGTGAATGGCAAGGAGGCTGGCAGATGGGCTTACGGCTACAATGCCTTCCGTATCGACATCACCCCTTACGTGCATTTTGGCGGCAAGAAGAATCTCGTAGAGGTTCTTCTCAACAATGTAGAGGAAAGCAGCCGATGGTATCCAGGCGGCGGTCTTTACCGTCCGGTTTCCGTGGAACTTTACGGTAACGAGAACTTCTCTACCTGGGATACCTTCGTGCGTACCCTGAAAGCTGATAAGCAGGAAGCCGAAGTGGAAGTGAACGCCCTGCTGGAAGGAAAAATCGGTAAGTCGGGCAAGACGGTCATCGCCTTGCTTGATGAGGCTGGTACCAAGGTTGCCGAACAGACCATCTCTGGTGCAACCCCAGCCATCAAGACTTCCCTGAAGGTAGCAAATCCTCAGCTCTGGTCTCCGGAATCTCCTTATCTCTATCAGGTGAAGTTAACCCGATATGAAGGAAAGAAGGTTGCTGATGTCCAGACGCTGAAGACCGGTATCCGTACCATCTCGGTATCCAGGAATAATGGTTTCCAGCTCAATGGCATTACCCGCAAGATCAAGGGTGTCTGCCTGCACCACGACCTCGGTCCGTTGGGAGCTGCTGAAAATAAGGCGGCACTTATCCGACAGATCAAGACGATGAAGGAGATGGGTTGCGACGCCATCCGTACAGCCCACAACATGCCTTCTACCATGCAGATGGAAATCTGCGACTCTCTCGGTATGATGGTAATGGCTGAGAGCTTCGATATGTGGATTTATCCTAAGTGCAAGAATGGCTACGCCAAGTTCTTCAAGGAGTGGAGCGACAGGGATATGACCAATCTGGTGAAGCACCATCGCAACCATCCTAGCATCATTATGTGGAGTATCGGTAACGAGATTCCTGAGCAATGGAGCAAGGAGGGTATGGAGATAGCCAAGCATCTGCAGGATATCTGTCATCAGTATGACCCTTCCCGCCCTGTTACCCAGGGTATGGACAAGGCTGAGGCTGCCCTGAAGAGTGGATTTGCCCAGGTAATGGACGTTCCGGGCTTCAACTATCGCGTACATAAATATTATAAGAATATCGAGCAGTTGCCTCAGGGATTCCTCCTGGGTTCAGAGACAGCATCTACCGTCAGCTCCCGTGGCGTGTATAAGTTCCCGGTTCAGGTGCGTGCCAGCAACAACAATCCATACGCCGACGGTCAGTGCTCCAGCTATGACACGGAGTATTGCTCCTGGAGTAATCTTCCGGACGATGACTGGAAGATGCAGGATGATTATAGTTGGGTAATCGGAGAGTTCGTGTGGACGGGCTATGACTATCTGGGCGAGCCGACTCCTTACGATACCTACTGGCCAAGCCGCAGCAGCTACTTCGGTATCTGCGACCTTGCCGGACTTCCAAAGGATAGATATTATATGTATCGTGCCCGCTGGAACGAGCATCAGCACACCACCCATCTTCTCCCTCACTGGAACTGGAAGGGCAGGGAAGGACAGGTTACCCCTGTATATTGCTACACCGATGGTGTGGAAGGCGAGCTTTTTGTAAACGGCAAGAGCCAGGGCAGAGTTCGCAAGGACAAGTCAAGCCGCCTCGACCGCTATCGCCTCCGCTGGAACAACGTGAAATATGAACCGGGCGAGATTCGTGTGGTTACCTACAACCAGTATGGCGACAAGGTAGGTGAGGACGTGAAGCGTACATCCGGTGAACCTGCGCAGATGAAGTTCAGTGTGGAGACTCCAGACCATGAGCCTATCGCCTGCATGGTAGAAGGCTGCACCGATGAGCACAATGTGCTGCTGAATGCTGATGGCAAGGACCTTGCTTTCGTTACCGTTAGTCTCCTGGATAAGGATGGCAATGAGTGTCCGCTCGCAGATGATGAGCTGACCTTCGAAGTAACGGGTGCCGGAACCTTCAAGGCAGCCTGCAATGGCGATGCCACATCGCTCGAACCTTTCACCCATCCACATATGAAACTTTTCTCAGGCAAACTCGTTGTCATCGTGCAGAGTAGTACGCAGAAGGGCAATATCACCCTGAAGGTGAAGGATGGCAAGAGAAATATCGAAAAGACCATTCAGTTAGAGGCAATCTAGAAACTATGTCCTTCGTTTTTATCGTAGGATTCCTTTTCTTTTCACAAATCCCAAGGAATAGAGACTGTTCTTTATTCCTTGGGATTTTTTTTCTTTTTATTTGGTAATATGCCAATAATTGATTAATTTTGCAGCCAACAATAACTAATTTAAGCAAATAATTTCAAGATGAAGCAATTTAGTCATAGAATATATGTGGTATGCCTGTTGGCGATGCTGTTCAGTCAGGTTGCAGCGCAGCGATTCATTAACGTGTCGTTCGAGGGTGCGCAGACCGTGTGTGCCATTACCCAGGATGCACAGGGGATGATGTGGATTGGTACTGATAACGGACTTTATAGTTATGATGGTTATCATGGCTATCCCCACTATCAGGATCATGCCTATAGCAATACGCGCGTCAATGCTCTCGCTTTCGATAATAACCTGTTGTATTTGGCTACTGGCAATGGCGTCTTGAAATTCGACACCCATGCCAATGCTTATGTGCAGACTCCAGCTGTTGCAGACTTTCAGGATGAAGCGAAGCGAAAAGCTGTCATGGAGCTGCGTGTGCTGGACCTGAAAGACAAGAATGCCAACTATGGAGGGGATGTCTATGCCTTGCTGCATACCTCAAAAGGTCTGTTGCAGGGTAAGATAAATGGTCTGTATTTGAATAACCGCCTGTTGCCTCTTACGGCAGGTGCCCAGCCATTGGTAAATGCCCTGGCATACGATGCCAAGCGCCATTGCTACTGGATTGGTACAGAAGGTGCGCTCTATTGTGCTGATCTCAATCTTCAGACATTCTCCCGGATTGCAGCTTTGGATGGCAACTCGGTGAAATGTCTGGCAGAAGAAGCAAATGGCAATCTTTACATTGGAACTGATAACGGACTCTATGTGATGGCGATGAACAATGCCATCTCCCATTATTCGCACGATTCTCGCAATGAAGCAACCATTCCGAACAACATCGTATGGGCCTGCTTCGTGGATAAATGGCAGAATGTCTGGATTGGAACCGATAACGGACTTTCTCGTCTCACCACCCATACCTATTATAATTATGTGTCGCTCGACAAGATAACCTTTTCGGGCGAAGGTAACTGTCTTCATGCCATGCTCCGGACCCGTAATGGTGAATGGTGGATGGGTGGAACCAATGGCTTGATTCATTATTCTCAGGCGAAATCTTCTACAGGCGATGCTGCTTATCAGGATGTGGCTTGGTATAAGCAGAACAATCAGGCTTATCCGCTTAGCCACAACCGTGTGCGTAAGATTTATGAAGACAATGATGGGGATGTCTGGATTTGTACCGACCATGGTATTAACCTTTATGATCGCAGCTCCAGACAGATGCGTAATTTCATCGTCTATGACAGAACAGGCAAGTATTCTACTGCCTGGGCTTATGATATTCTTCAGGATAGAAAGGGCAGATTGTGGATGGCATCCTATCAGGGTGGTGTCTTTGTGATGGATAAGGCTTCCTTGCTTGCAGGTAAGACAGTAGCCGACTATCATTTCTCTGACCAGGGCAAGAATGCCCTTTCCGGATTGCATGTCGGTCAGATGGTCATGGACGGAAAGGGAAGAATATGGGTTTCCACTTTCAATCGCCTCGATTGTATCAATCCGTATAATATGAAGGTGGCTCATGTGGCTAATTCTGATGTGGTTAACTATATGATGACCGACAGCCAGGGCAATATATGGGTTGGTGATAATAGCTCGGTGAAGTGTTACTATGCTGCAGGCGAGATTCTGAGTTCCAATTTCGGCTCCAAGGAGTGGAAGATAGGGGGCAAGGTAAGTACCATGTGTGATGTGGATGGCAAGATATGGGCTGTAACCGGTAATGAGTGTTGCGTCATCAGCCGTGAAGGAGAGAGCATGCGCTTTGTCATCCCTTCCATTACTCCATTTACCATTTGCTACAGCAAGTCTACCCATGAAGTGGTGATGGGTGGTAATGATGGCTTTGTTGAGATTCGCTCTGATGCAGTTCTTTCTCCGAAGAAACTCAACCGGTTGATTTTGGCGGGCATTGTCGTGAATGGCAAACCATGGGATGAGCGTAGTGAGAAACTGGTGCTCAAGAGCGATGAGAACAGTTTTAGCCTGCAGCTTACAGACCTTCCGTTTGCTGATCATCCTTCTGCTGTCTATGCATACAAGCTGGAGGGCAGTGATCATGACTGGAATTATCTGAAGTCGGGAAATATTGATATTGTCTACAATGGTTTGTCGTATGGCAACTATCATCTCACGGTTTGTGTCGTAAATGGTGAAGGAAAGATAGGTGCTGAAGTCTATTCGCAGGACATCTCGGTGTTGCCACCTTGGTATCTTACCATCTGGGCAAAACTGTTCTACATCACGGCTTTGATAGTTCTTATCTCCTGGGTGGTAAGCTACTATTTCCTTCATAAGAAATTGGCAGAGGAACAGAAGCAGAAAGCAGAAATCCTTGATCAGGTGCAGATGCGTATGACCTTCTTTGCCCGTTTGACCGAAGGATTGAAGATGGCTGTGGCTCATCAGTCGTTTGATGAAGTGAACGAATTAATGTATCGCTTCCTGGATGTCAAACTGCCTCAGAATCATGCTTCTTCAACGGCAGAAGTTCAAATGGAGAAAACTTCTTCATCGACAGCAGATGAAGATGCTGATGAGAAAAAGTCAGAGGTAGCAGCTGCAGAACCAGAATTGAGTGAGGCTGACCAGCATTTGCTGGATGAAATCAATCATGCCATCGAGGAGCACATGATAGATTCCGATTTCAATGTCACGATGCTCCAGGAAGTAATGGGCATTGGCAATAAGCAGCTTTATCGTAAGGTGAAGGCCTTGACTGGCATGACTCCGGTAGCATATATTCGAGACCTGAGAATGCAAAAGGCTGCCAAACTCCTGAGCGCCGGAAAGTTTAGTGTTTCTGAGGTGATGTATACTGTTGGCTTCTCCAATAGCAGTTATTTCTCGAAATGCTTCTCTAAGGTCTTCGGAATGACACCTACGGAATATATGAAACAGAAGTAAAGTCTATCGGAAACAGCATTGGCTTCCAAGTTCAAAACTTAAAGTTCAATGTTCAATGCTCAAAGTATATGATATTAACTATTACAGGTTCCGACAGCACCGGTGGCTCTGGTGTGCAGGCGGATATCAAGACGATATTCGAATTGGGAGGTTATGCTGTTTCGGCGATAACCAGCATCACCGTGCAGAATACGCTCGGCATCCAGGAGTTCTTCGATATTCCTGCCGAGATTGTTTCGGGGCAGATAGAGGCTATCATGAACGATATGCAGCCCAACATCGTGAAGGTGGGAATGATACGCAAGGTTGAGACGCTGAATGTGCTCATCGATGCCTTGACCAAGTATCGTCCCGACCATATCATCTATGCTCCAGCTATCTGGTCTAGTCAGGGCGATGCGCTGATGACGGAGGATGTGGTGAGCCAGATCAAATACCGTCTGCTGCCCCTCTGCTCGGTTGTCGTGGCGAGAAAGAAGGAGAGTGACATCATTCTTCAGAACTCCCGACTCCTGGAACTTGCCGAGAAGCAGGGACTCCGGATTTATCGCCTCGACAATGCCAATTCGCATGGTCTCATCAACCGTTTCTCTTCAGCCCTTGCCGTCTATCTGAATCAGGGCAAGAAGATGGAGGAGGCGTTGGCGATGGCGCAGGATTTCATCAATATAGAATTGGCTAGGGAGAGCAATCTGCAGGGCAGGAGTTCCGAGCTTTACAACCAGTTTATCTCGCAGGTGAATAACTTCTGCCGTACCTATAGCGATGTGCATTTCTATGCCGACCAGTTGAATGTGAGCAGCCGCTATCTTGCGCAGGTTACCCGCCGCATCTCCGGCAAGACGCCGAAGGCAATCATCGATGAATACATCGTGAAGGAGATAGAGCGTGAGCTTTCTACCACCACGCATACGGTGCAGGAGATTGCCAACACCTTCGGCTTCTCATCCCAGGCTCATCTCACCAAGTTCTTCAAGAAGATGAGAGGGGTAACGCCTTCTGCTTTCAGGCAGAAAGGCTGAAAACAGGTGGTTTTTGACCAAAAAGTTATAATAGAAATACGGACAAATTCAATTTGTCCGGCTCTTTTGTCCGGGTGCTTGTAAATAGCTAAATATTAATAACTTATAAGCTGTCGGACAATTTGTCCGTGTTTTTTTTGCTTCGTTTTCGTCGCTCGAAGGTCTTCTTGATGCAACCCTTTTGCTTCACTTGCTTCAACCTTATTTTCTTCCAGTTTCACCCCTTTGATTTTTCTCTCCCGATGCCCTTGAAATTATATGGCGACGTAGGAATCTCTGCGTCGGGACGTAGGAAAAATTACGTCGCCATGTAGTAAAGTCTACGTCGGGACGTAATTTCAGGGTTATCTATAGGGTTATTTGTAAGGTATCGGCTCCCCCTTCGGCATCCTTTGTTTCTCTATCCGAAAATCATTGAGTTTGGAGTGTTTAAACTATGAGTTAGTTTTGTTAACATAAAGTTCTAAAGCAGCCATAGGAGAATAAGAGAGGTTGGAACGTAAACAGTTGGGAATGAGTAGATTTGCACAAAGTTGCCAAATCGACATAAAGCAAGCGAGTGAGGAATATTGAAGTAGTTCAGTTACTAAATCGTGAGCCACAGTTACCTATGCAAAACAGGTAACGTCACTAACGGTAATTCGCTTGCATCCCATACCACAACTAATCAAGAATACATCGGTAGGGTACAAACACTCGTTTGATGCTTTCATTTCTGTTCTCATAATATAATTTTGTTTGAGCACCTCACGATTGACGCAAAGGTACTTCAAACCATGAAAACAGGTAGCACGAAACCACCACACTGCCATATTATCCACCCAACAGGTATCAAGACACGATGAAGGGTCTATACGCCACCTTTTCATCGTGGCATATAGACCCTTGTCGTTTCCCGTGAGGTGCGGGTAAATATAATTGCTGAGCACCTAATACTCCTGCCCAGCTTAGGAGTATAAGTTGTGTTTCTTGTCTCCGCAACTTATAGATTTAAATCTATAGCCAAGAAAATCACATTTAAGATGTTCCGGGGAGTCTTTATAATTTTCCCCGTCAGGATCAGGCTCCCATCCTGTTTCTGTATATTTATAAGACATCTTTCTCTGGTCGCCAGACAACACCAAATCTATAGAGTTCTCTGTATCAATAATATCAAAGATTTCCGTACCAGCGTGCGTCTTGTCGTGTCCGAAACTTGAGAAAGTAGAGAAACCGAAAGGCATTCCACCCTCAATACCGACGTACCAGCCTTGCGAAATAGTCTTTCCATCTTCTTTTACTTCTGCTTTTGCAAAAGAAAAAGGAAGAATAAATGCAAGCATTGCAACCAGCAGTCGATTCTTTGTTGTCAAATAATTTGCCATATCATTCATTTGTTTTTTATCGTAAAGGTAAGGATCTTTCTCCAATTACAAGACAGGTATCCACCATAAAGCTAATTCATCCATTCTAACCGAAACTCACTCCAGGAAATACAAGAGGTTTGTTAAGAAGATAAATATGGATGCCAACAGCAAATAGATATAAAAGCGTTCTCTCTTGATGAAGTCACGAAAGCTATAGCGAGCCTTCCAATGATTCTCAAGATATATCCTGTACTCATATATCATGGCATATCCGAAGATAATACATAATATGAGTACAAACACCCCGATAATGATCAGGGCTAATTCTATCCTTGGCATTGTTTCTATTACTTCTTTCATGTTGCAAATATAGTGAATTTCTCCGAAAGAAGGTGTAGTTTTTACCTGTTCATGTGTCGCATTCGCAGGAATGCGACACCTTTTTGGCTGTTTTTCGTAGAAAAACAAAAACTCGTTGTACATCCACATAAGAACTTACAACGAGTTTTTAGTTATTTATATTGGGAGTTTTGACACGCCCTCCGCATGATTATTTATTTTGTTATATCAAAAGCTACATAATATTCTAGATCAGATTCTACTAAACCGTTATGGCCTGTACTACCATGAAGATACCAGCATCGTCCATCATCAGAACAATAATAATCAGCATAAGAATCTTTTACTATGCCTGCATCACATAAAAGTTTAAATTCTGCAAAGGTGACGAGCCGTCCTCCGATAGCCTCTGCTGCGGCTGCGGCTGCCTCTTTGTTTTTAGCTTTCGCTTGTATGGTCTTGCAGACTACGATGGCAGAAGTGCCGGTAGAAGAGAAAACGATGCAGTCATAACTGCCGCTTTTGTTGACAAGAGTGTAGTCTCCATTAACATTCAGCAACTTACCTTCCTTGTTCGAAGTACTCCAGGTGGTATTGACATCTATAAGGAATTGCTGGTTGACCTTTGCGCTATACTTTCCTGTGATGTAAGTCTGATAGTTAGCTTGTACGGGTACATTACTTATCGTCTTTTTTTCTTCTTCATTGTACTGTGTAATGAAATTGTCAAGGTTTGCCTCATCCGCACTTGCCAACACGTAGAAACTGCCTATTTCCACAGGAGAATCAGTTGTCCCTTGTATTTCGTTTGCGATGGACAGTGTCTTGGTGTCAGATTCTGTCCCTGTTGTCGTACCGTCTGCCACATTGAAGCTCAATGGGCGGCTATAAGTCACGGTCATGCTTCCAGTCTCCAACTCATCTGTTTCCCTCAAAATTACTTTGGCTACAGCACGATTCAGCGTAACGTTTACCTGATTGCCATTGCTGACTTTAATCGATTGGTTTGCATAAAAAGCCTCGGCATTGGCATCTGCCTCAGTGCTTTTCAATTCTTTCACACTTGTCAAGTCCGTTGCGTCATAGTTCGTACTGCCATAGTCTGCCCAAAAAAGACACTTGTATGTACCCGGAGGCAACATGATGGTAAAGCTGTTGTTTTCGAAAGTTGTTTCCTGCTTTACTTCTGTCGTACCAGCCTCATCATAGACAGCAACCACATAACGCAAGCCATCCACGGTAGCACGTGTTTGGGGCTTCTCGTCGGTTGCGAGTGTGAAAGTCACCTGTTGTACTGTGTTGTTTCCCTTGTCGGTAAACAACTCCTCGTTCTGACTGCACGATGCCAGCATCGCTGCGATGCCCAGCATCAAAAAAACTTTTTTAATCATTTTCTAATTGTATATTTAATTTTCTAATTGTATATTTACTTGTTACTTAAAACCACACATTGTATATTCCGTTCCATTCGGTATTTATGTCGACGCCGCCCTTGTTGATGCCAGCCGTAAGAAAATTGCCATACACTGTCGTAAGGTGGCTATTCCGATAATTTATCTTAACACCCGAAGCACGACATAACGTATTGCCAAGGTTGTCGGTTACGGTAACGGTAACATTGACAAGTGACTCTGTTCCATTTACCAACACCCAATCGCCGCCTAACAAAACCTCATTATCAACATCATTATAATGAAGTGATACCTGCGAGTAACTTATACCACCTACGGCATCATTTGGTTTTCCTGTAGAAACATTAAATCCAGAGGGGAAATATCCCTCATACTGAACCTTTACCGTCAGATTCTTCAACGGGGGGTATATATCTGGCTTCGCTTCCATCAGCTTGCGGTAGTTTTCTACGTCTTTGGCTATGAGGCGGTACTTTGCCAATGGGCGTTGGAGTTGCACATTCATTGTTGCGCCCTCTTCGGACAACGTGATGTCACTTTTGTTATAGTACGCCGCATCCTTGGCATCGGTGTTCGCCGTGTATGGCTTCGTGACGATGGTCACTGCTTTCAGGCTTTCCGTATGATAAAATGTGTCGGCAAGCGGATTGTCAGCGCGGGCATAGTCCGTCCACAGGCGCAGGTCGTAAGAGCCTTCTGCCAATTCAAGCTCCACGAGATATGTGCCGTCGGCTTGCGGGACGGGTGTCACGGCTTTGTGAAGCACCACGATGTCCGTGCCTGCCTTGCAGAGTTCTGCCACACACCTTATTATATTGGCGCTTCCGGCGGCACGAGTCTTGCTCTCTTCTGGTGTGTAATCCTGCAGTTTCTGGACGGGCAGCGTGAGCAGCAGACGGAGCGTGGGCAGCGTGAAAACACCCCGCTGCAGGAAGACGGTGACAGGGCTGATGCCGTCCTCCGTCACATTCACCTCCGCTATGCCCGAAAGCAGGTTGGTCTCGTGGCTCATTTTCATCTCTAACCACTCGCGCAGGGCAGTGAGGGTGGAGGTCTCCGCCGCTTCTTCGTCCGCATTGATGACCACCGCTACCGTGTAGTGTCCGGCTTCTAAGCGCTGCAGGACGGCAGCAATGCCCCGTGCATCCGCATAGTTGTAGGTGGCGTAGAGGTTTCCCCCCGTGCCGTAGATGTAGAGCTTGATTGCCCCAATGGGCACGTCTGGACATTGGGTGTTGTCGATGGTTACGGCCATCCCCCTCTCTCCCTCGTGCGGGTCACGGTTGCAGGCTGTCAGCCACACGAGCATGACCAGCGTACATATCTTCAGATAGATGTATCTTCTTTTCGTATTCATCGCCTTTGGTTCTACTTTATTTCTTTTTTCAGTCACAGCACGGCTGCCCCATAGATGAATGAACAAGCCATCTCATTTTTACATAATTCATTTTCATATCTTTTGTTTTTGAATTAATAATTTCTTGTAAAAATAAATACTTTTGTGCATTCTGTCGAATCTTACCACTATGCAGCGGCATTATCCACCGAACGACACCTGTTCTCTCATTGCCATTATATATACTGTGATTCCCAGAATGACGACAAAAGTCAATCCGAGAAACAGATAGATATAGAATCTCTCCCTCTTGATGAAATCGCAGAAGCTATAGCGAGCCTTATAGTGATCATCAAGATACATCCTGTACTCATGTATCATGGCATATCCCAAGATAATACCTAATATGAGTACAAACACCCCGATGATGATCAGGGCTAATTCTATCCTTGGTATAGATTCTAACATTTCTTTCATGGCACAAAGATAGTGTTTTTCTGTTAAAATAGGAGGCGCATTCCCCTGTCAATGTATCTACTTCCTATGTTTTAGGTGTCTACTTCGTAGGAAGTAGACACCCATTTTAACGATTTATTCCCTTTTATTATGCGTTTTTCTGGTATTTATTGAAAAATGGTTAATCCTGTTTTTCATCATCTGGGGCTGCATTTGCAACTTGTTCTTCTCGCCATTCGGTAGGCGTACAACCTTCCTTTGACTTGAATATCCGGTACAGATAGGTACGGGCAGAGAAGCCACACTCGGCAGAAATAATGTCATTACTATAGTCTGGAAATTCCAACATCATCTTCTTTGCCGCATTGAAACGTATATCACCAAGCCATATTCTGAATGTAGTTTTCAGATACTGGTCGAAGAATACAGATAACTCATCCTTGGAGATACAAAGTGTGCGAGAGAGGGTAAGCATATTCACAGTACTGTCCTTATATCCTAAATTCGCACACCATGCATCAAGACTTTTCTGGATGAAATCTCTGCACTCATCGGAAAGTGGTTGTAAAGATTCTGTTCTGCTATCAGCAGAGGTCTGCTGTTTAGCAGAAAGTGCCCCCCCCATACCTATATTTTGTTCCCACCAAGGCATCGTTTTCCACTTCTTTATCCAAGAGTTCTTCGGTAGGGATATAACTGCTGCCGAGAGCAATAAATGTAAGATTGAAGAACAGCAAGGCAAGCAATACGGCTGGACCTACTATATATAATAAGGTGGTAGAACAGATGGCAACTGGCATAGCGAGAACTGCAAGCCATAGAATGATTACACTTGCTCGGGAATATCTCACGTAAGGCAACAAATCCGTTGCCGCCATTGTCTCCAACATATTTTTACGCCTAATCATCTCCTGAATAATCATGTATATGCAATAGAAAACACTTACGCAAAACAGAGTCAGCATCAGATAAAGCCCCTCTCTGATATACAGGCTATGATGGAGACTGATACCCACGCAAAAAGCCACAATGATGGCAGCATAAATGCCACTACACATCAGTATCATCTTTCTGAGGTTAGCACGGGTGGTTTCTATGTTGTAGATTCCTATGGAGATGAGCGAGAAGCAGGGGGTATAGAGGAGGATGTTGATGACCGCCCCTAAATTATCGTGCATAGCACGGAACCCGAAAGTCATCTGCAGCACATATTGTATCGCCAGTCCTATCAGGGCAGCAACAATCATCCATCGAGAACGCTCATACCGCTTGTTCTCCCATCTTACATGCAGATGAGAGAGTGCCACGATGAAGGCATTGATGAGCATGAATATAAAACATGCAAACTGAAGTAGAAATAATGAATCCATACGCTTCTTATCTTTTGTTTACTTTCTTGTATTTTTGACATCTTTCTTTGCCATACATTATTATAAAATAAGTAAATACGCTTGCAAAAGTACGATAATAATTTCAGAAAAAAGAACAATAGCCTCAAAATGTTTACGTCTCGTATCTCTGATAGATAGAAATCTGTATTTCGGAGTTACAAGTAGTGTCTTACTTGGACATCATTGTCGTTTCTCGGGGGCACAAAAGTGCTCTTACCCGGGCGCAAATGTGCCCTTACCTCAGCACAATAGTGCCCTTCCTTAGGCACTTTATAATATAGGTAAGACAAGAACATCTGCTTGGCATTCAGTTCTCTATTTCCTTTTAATATAAAATGTTTGTAGTGGCTTTTATATAAAATATAGGTGGTAGATTTTTGGAAAAATCTTTATAGCGCAGAAAATTTAAAATCGGAATGCGATTTTACCCTTCACCCTTCATCTTTTCGTCCGGAATGCCGATAAACAAAGGGGATTTGAGGATGAACGGTAAAATTCAACCCTTCATCACCCTTCATCGCCCTTCATCATTTTTGCCGTTTTCAGCCCATTTTCAGCTTTAATTGACGGGTTCTTTGTTTCATTTAAAATATACCAAAAGTAAAATATAAAGACGTTTAAATTCCAGATATAACCTCTTCTTATGAGTCCATCCGGTCGTCTATTAAGACCAGCGCTTGCCTTCATAGACGACCTATTTTAGCCTTCATAGTAAGTTTTTAGGCTAAATGCGCCTTTTAGATTGAGATGAAGGGTGGTGAAGGGTGGTGAAGGGTGATTTTAAGTTATTGTGCTTGTAATTACTTGTGTATCAGAAACTTGCGCTTGATGTATGAAGGGTGAAGGGTTTTCCCCGTTTCGCGTTTCAAATTTTCAATTATTTTATCCTCAAATCTTTTACTGAAAGAAGATTACCAGAAGAGGGTGTGTCATGGACTGATGACACACCCTCTTTCATGTTTATTATACAAGCCTATTTATCTTATGAAAGGCGTACAACTATTCAAGTATTACAAGAGAGAATTGAACTTCTCCTGAAGGGTAGCCTTAGAAGCTGCACCCACAAACTTGTCAACCAACTCACCACCTTTGAAGAACAAGATAGTAGGGATATTGCGAACACCGAATTCCATAGCAATGTCATCATTCTCCTCAACATCACACTTACCTACTACCAACTTGCCATCATACTCGTTGGCGAGTTCAGAAACGATAGGAGCAATCTGGCGGCAAGGACCGCACCATGTTGCCCACAAATCTACTACCAATGGGAGCTCACCATTCTTGTAGCTCTCAAAATTGTCATTTGTAATTGTTACTTCCATTTTATTCTATATTAATATTATTATAAATATGATATGTCTTACTGCAAACCGTATGCCAATTTAATTTAATTGATATGGTATGACATTTTAGGATGCGCCTCAATATATTGTATCAGTTCCTTGCCCACATTGACAGTCTTATCTTGCGCCCGGAACATGATGAAGGTATTGCTCTCCACATCATGTATCTGAAAATACAATTGAGTTTTCCCTGCCAGATCATCTTTCAACATCGTATTGAAATCATTGATAACTGTATCATCAACAATATCACTATCCAGCGTAATCGTCAATTTCTCGATACGGTTTTCTTTAATCGTCTGCATGTAATCAATACTGTTGATCTTGAATTCCAGATAATTACTATTGGCATATCTTGGAGCGCATCTTGCAGTAACATAGACTGTACTTCCTTCTACGAGCATACCACGCCATTGTCCCCAATCTTCACCAAAGAGAGCCAATTCTCCGGAACCCTCAAAATCTTCCAGTGTTACAAATCCGCAAGGCTTGCCAGTTTTGGTAAACGTTGATCTCAGCGCAGTAACGATACCGCCAAAGACAATTTCAGCCTTTTTGGACAAGGCCTCCTTGTCGCCCAATTCTGTACAGTGCGTATTGCACATCGAATGGAGAACGATACTATAATCATCCAGCGGATGAGCAGACAGATAAATACCTACCAGTTCACGTTCCTTATTCAATTTCTCGATCGAACTCCATGGCTCTCCCTTAGGAATAGGAGGAGTTGCAATTTCTACCGCTTCCTCTCCACCGAAGAGAGAAGTCACAGCTTCCTGCTGTTCACGCTGGTAGAGCTGTCCATACTTCACCAAAGTATCCAGGAAGACATTTCCCTTGGAATCCTTGGCAAAGAAATCCTCTCTTGGGATTCCGAAACTGTCGAAACCACCACTCAGCGCCAGACTTTCAAAAGCCTTACGATTCACATTAGAGAAATCTACTCTTTGGGCAAAATCGAAGATATCTTTATAGGCACCATTCTTCTCACGCTCTGCCACAATGGCATCAGCTGCTGGAGCACCCATACCCTTGATGGCAGAAAGACCGAAACGGATCTCACCATGCTCGTTCACACCAAATGCACGGTAACTCTCATTGACATCCGGACCCAACGTCTTGATATTCATAGACTGGCATTCTTCCATCAACTTCGTAATCTCAGTAATCTGAGAAAAACGGCGAGTCATAAGCGCTGCCATATATTCGGCAGGATAATGCGCCTTCATATATGCCGTCTGGTAAGCCACCCAGGAATAACAGGTTGCATGCGATTTGTTGAAAGCATAGGAAGCAAACTTTTCCCAGTCGCCCCAAATTTTCTCAAGAATGGCAGGATCATGACCATTTTCCTGACCTTGCTTGATGAACTTAGGCTTCATCGCATCTACAATATCCTTCTTCTTCTTACCCATCGCCTTACGCAAGGCATCAGACTCACCACGAGTAAAGTTGGCAAGCTGACGGGAAAGAAGCATCACCTGCTCCTGATAGACCGTGATACCATACGTATCCTTCAGATACTTTTCCATACATGGAATATCATACTTGATTTCTTCCTGTCCGTTCTTTCGGGCAATAAAAGATGGGATATAATCCATAGGTCCCGGACGATAGAGCGCATTCATCGCAATCAAGTCTTCAAAGACCGTAGGCTTCAACTCGCGCAGATACTTCTGCATACCAGGCGACTCAAACTGGAAAGTACCAATGGTCTGACCACGCTGATAGAGTTCATAAGTCAGCGCATCATCAATCGGTATTGTATCCAAATCAACATCTTCACCTAATGTCTGCTTTACTACCTTGCAGGCCTCCTTCAACTCGGAAAGTGTCTTCAGGCCCAAGAAGTCCATCTTGATCAAACCAGTAGATTCAATCACGTGGCCATCATATTGGGTAACAGCAGTCTTCAGTCCAGGGAAATCCGGGTCATCAGCAGTTGAAACCGGCACCCAATTACTAATCGGGTCTCGACAGATAATGAATCCACAAGCATGAATACCTGTACCTCGTATCGTACCTTCAAGCATTTTGGCATACTTGATGGTATTGCTTTCACGAGGATCAGTAGAAAACTCCGCATCCCTCAATGCCGGCGTATATTTGATGGCATTGGTCAAGTTCATCTTAGCTCCATCAGGCAATCGGTCTGGGATAGCCTTACAGAGTGCATTTGCCTTATCCAGAGGAAGTTTCTCTACACGGGCAACATCCTTGATGGAATTCTTGGTTGCCATACTACCATAAGTGATAATATGCGCACAATTCTCATGCCCATACTTATCCATCACCCATCGGAGCACTTTTCCACGACCATCATCATCAAAGTCGGTATCAATATCAGGAAGATTGACACGGTCTGGATTCAAGAAACGCTCAAACAGCAAGTCATATTTCAATGGGTCTATCTTGGTAATACCCAAACAGTAAGCTACCACAGAACCTGCGGCAGAACCACGACCCGGACCTACAACAACCCCCAATTCTTCACGTGCTGCACGAATAAAGTCGGACACAATCAAGAAGTAACCAGGGAAACCCATCGTCTTCATGACATGCAACTCAAAGTTGACATGCTCATCGACATTTTCCGGCAAAGGATCACCATATAATTTCTTGGCACCCTCGTAAGCAAGGTGCTTCAGATATTCCGCCTCAAACTTAATACGGTATATTTTGTCGTAACCGCCCAAGCGGTCTATCACTTTCTGTCCTTCTTCAGGCGGCAACTGGTTCTCCCCATTCTCATCAGAAGTAAATTCCTTGTAAAGGTCTTCTTCTGACACCTTCGCTCGCAACTGTTCCTCGGTACCGAAAGTCTCCGGAATCGGGAAGAACGGCATGATAGGTCCATGGTCGATACTATAGATTTCCACCTTATTATATATATCGAGCGTATTGGACAAGGCTTCAGGAATATCAGAGAACACTTCATTCATCTCCTCCCGAGTCTTAAACCATTCCTGCTTAGAATATCGCATACGATTCGGATCATCCAGATCCTTACCTGTAGCAAGACAGAGCAAATGGTCGTGAGCCTCAGCTGTTTCCTTATCCTCAAAGTGACAGTCGTTGGTACAGATCAGTTTAATGCCATATTCCTTGGCAAATTCTATGAGCACCTTATTGGCACGCTGCTGCAAGTCGTAGGCCTCACGATTGGCAAGGATACGTGGATCATCAGGCACTTTGTGGCGCTGCAATTCCAAATAGTAATCATCACCGAAAAGATTATGATACCATTCGCAAGCCTCGCGTGCACCTTCGATATCACCATCCAGAATCTTCTTAGGAACCTCGCCAGCAATACAAGCCGAACAGACAATCAGATCCTCATGATATTTCTCCAAATCGGCACGATCCGTACGTGGGCGCATATAATATCCGTCCACCCATGAATTGCTGACCAATTTGATGAGGTTTTTGTAACCATTGTAATTCTTCGCCAAAACGATGAGGTGATAACCACTCATATCACCCTTGTTTTTATCACGATCCTCTTTTCTTCGATGGGCTACATACATCTCACAACCAATAATAGGCTTAAAAGGTTCCAGACCTTCTTTTTTTCTACCCTTATTGACTTTTCCGCAATAATCGGTCAGTTCCTTGATGCCAAACATGACACCATGATCGGTAACGGCCATACCCTTCATACCGTCCTTGACAGCCTTGTCAACAAGATGGGGAATCTTGGACTGACCATCAAGGATGGAATACTGTGTATGGACATGTAAATGTATGAAATCTTCCATTTTTTATACTAAAAAGCGAATTTTGAGTTCAAAGTTACTGCTAAAAGTTGACATAACCAAAAGAAATTGCGGAAAAATTTGCGAAAATGACAAAAATAATGTACCTTTGCAGTGATAAAAACTTAATCTCTCTGTAATGGGACAAAAAATAAAGAAACTAAAGAAGATTAGATTACACCGTGAAGGTACCGACCAGCTGATTTACGGTATCATTGCTATCATAGCAATTGCGGTGATATTGTGGAATGCCTTTGACAACAAAATACCATTTTGGTCTTTCTCTGTAGTCATGGGTGTTGTGTATTGTATCGTACTTAACTTCTATCGTTGCCCTATACGTTACCTGAACGTAGAAGACACCGATAAATTAGTCGTGGCTCCTGCCGATGGCAAGATTGTAGTCATTGAAGAAGTTGATCACGCACCTTACTTCAATGATAAGCGCATGATGGTTTCCATCTTCATGAGCTTATGGAATGTGCATGCCAACTGGTTCCCTGTTGACGGCAAGGTGAAATTTGTGAAACACGTAGATGGCAATTATCACAAAGCGTGGCTTCCTAAGGCGAGCGAAGAAAACGAGCACTCCGATGTCATGATTACTACTCCTGATGGAGTGGATATATTATGCCGTCAGATTGCTGGTGCTGTGGCACGCCGTATCGTTACTTATGCCAAGGAAGGTGAAGAATGCTATATTGATGAGCATCTGGGATTCATCAAGTTGGGTTCCAGAGTTGATGTCTATCTGCCTGTAGGTACCGAGATTTGCGTCAAGATGGGGCAATCTACGACAGGCGACCAGACCATCATCGCCAAATTGAAATAGTTTTCGGGCAAGTTGAGCCATTCAACTACTGATCATTATATATAAAAATGAATATAAAGAAACATATTCCTAACACGATTACCTGTTGTAACCTCGTATCTGGTTGCATCGCAACATCGTATGCTTTCGGAGGAGCACCCAAGATGGCACTTCTCTGGATTATCATAGGTGCAGTATTTGACTTTTTTGATGGAATGAGCGCCAGATTACTTCATGTTTCATCACCTATAGGAAAAGAGCTTGACTCTCTTGCTGATGATGTAACATTTGGAGTTGCTCCTTCAACCATCGTTTTTTCACAACTTTTCGTGATGGAGTATCCGGCAATCTTAGAGCCATTACGTTCATGGTTACCTTATACTGCATTCATCATCGCAGCTTTCTCTGCCCTAAGATTGGCAAAGTTCAATCTCGATGAGCGACAGACGACATCATTCATTGGTGTTCCGACTCCTGCCAATGCGCTGTTTTGGGGATCGCTGATAGTAAGTAGTCCTTCATGGCTAACCAACGACAAATGGTCTGTGGCTATCATCTTGGCAATGATTCTCATTACCAGTTTCTTGCTTGTATGTGAATTGCCACTCTTTGCTCTGAAATTCAAGCAATGGTCATTCAAAGGTAACGAAGTCAAGTATTTCTTTATAGGTCTGACCGTTATCATTCTTGCCGGCTCTGTATTCACAGAGGGTGCTATCGGATTTCTTCAGGCCTGGTGGATTATCATACTTGCCTATGTGATTCTTTCTGTGATTCTGTATTTAAAGAAGAAATAAAACAATAGCCTATAGTTTACTTATACGTATAAACTATAGGCTATTTTCATACAAGGAAAAGAATGGAATAAAGGAATTAATTGTGTACTAAGGTACCAATCTCCTCACCATCCATTACCTTTTTCAAGTTACCTACGACATCCATATTGAATACATAGATAGGGAGATTATTCTCCTTGCACATCGTTGTTGCAGTAAGGTCCATTACCTTCAATCCCTTCGTATAAATCTCATCATAAGTAATGTCCTTAAACTTGGTGGCAGTAGGGTCTTTCTCAGGGTCGGCGGTATAGATGCCATCCACACGTGTACCCTTCAGCATCACGTCAGCCTCTATTTCGATGCCACGCAGAGAAGAACCGGTATCAGTAGTAAAGTAAGGGCTACCAGTACCAGCAGAGAAGATACAAATATAACCCTCCTCCATAGCCTCAATAGCCTTCCACTTGGTATAGAACTCACCGATTGGTTCCATACGGATAGCCGTAAGCACTTTGTTCTTTACGCCCAAAGCTCCAAGCGCACTACTCAAGGCAAGAGAGTTGATGACCGTAGCACACATACCCATCTGGTCACCTTTGACACGGTCGAAACCCTTTTGGCTTCCACTCAATCCACGGAAGATATTACCACCACCAATGACGATACCTATCTGAACTCCCATTTCATGTACTTCCTTGATTTGTTTTGCATAATCACTAAGACGCTCCGGATCAATGCCGAAACTCTGTTTACCCATCAAGCTTTCACCGCTCAATTTCAAAAGGATTCTTTTAAACTTAGCCATGTTTTATATGAATTAAAATTAATAATTTACGTTTTTCCTACTATTTTTAGAGTTGCTTTATTCCCTGACAATACTGATTTCGCCAAAAGCATACGAACGGATTCTTCCCTGTCTATCATGCAAAATCAAATGACCATCATCCTCAACTTCAACCAAGGCGCCTTCAAATTCACCATCTGCATCCCGATAAGGATGGAAGCCTTTTCTGCGATACAGAGACAAATGATAGATTCCCGACACGTCCATATAGTCTGCACGGCGCAGCAATTCATAATACTTTTCGAATCCATCAAGGATTTTCTTCAAGACTTCATCACGATCCACCTCATGTCCAAGAATCTGAGCTAAGGAAACCGGATTAGGAGCATCACTATGAAAGACAAGCTGATTGACATTTAATCCTATGCCAAAAACACAACTCTTGATGCCCTTGGAGTCAATTGTATTTTCTATCAGCGTACCACTGATTTTCTGATCGTTCCAATAGACATCATTAGGCCATTTCAATGTGATGTTCTCCACATAAGAATCCAATGCATCCTTGACAGCAAGAGCACCAGCCATAGACAAGACAAACTGGCGACGCACAGGAATCCAATGAGGATACACCTTGATACTGAAAAGCAGGTTTTTTCCTTTTTCACTTTCCCAGGTATGCGTACCCTGTCCTTTGCCAGCCGCCTGATAGTCAGCAACAGCGACAATCATTTCTTCATCACCCTCCTCACGATAATTTTTAAGATACCGATTGGTAGAGTCAATCTCTTCTAATCTTATAATTTTTGTTTTCATTTCACCTTATATTAATAATAGTGGCATTTAGCTTTCAAGAGAGACAAAATAGTATAACCCAAATTACCTATAGCAGTAAGGGGTTGAAAGCATCCTCTATCCAGTCAATACTCTCAACATGAGGACGCATACCGATAATAGAAATAATATCAAAGCGAATCTCGCAATCAATCATATTCTGTTTTACGTATGCGTTAGCAGCAATAGCAATATTACGCATTTTGGTAGTATTGACAGCTTCCTCTGGTTGCAGATATACATCATTCCGGCGGGTTTTTACTTCTACAAAGACGAGTAATTTGCCATCTTCTTTCAAGGCGATGATATCCAAGTCTCGCTTCCCTACTCTCCAATCCCGCTCAAGAATAGTAAATCCCTTCCGTTGCAGGAAACGGGCAGCTTCATCTTCACCCCACTTACCCAATTCATTATGTTCTGCCATATCTATACCAATTCGTCATTTCATTCTTTTATATGCTGCATGAGTCATGAAGCATAATTTATTTGCAAAAATAATACTTTTCCTTTTAACGTCAAACTTTTTATTGCTTTTTTTTAAGAACAAAACGGTTTCTTTCAAAAAAGGTTTTATATTATTTTGTTTTATCTCGCTTTTCCATTAATTTTGCACCCAAAACAGCAGAGAAATCTTTGTTAAAAAAAGAAAGCCTGTAGGAAATCAGATAAAAACAGACAAGAAATCACAAAAAAGATAATATGGAAGAACAAAAGAAAAAAGACGAGGAATACATGAAGAAAGCAATACTCGAAGCACAAAAAGCCTTCGAGGAGGATGAGATTCCGGTAGGAGCCATCATCGTATGCAGAGACAGAATCATATCCCGTGCCCATAATCTGACAGAAATGCTTTGCGATGTAACAGCACATGCAGAAATGCAAGCTATTACATCAGGAGCCAATATGCTTGGCGGTAAATATCTGAAAGACTGTACGCTCTACGTTACGGTAGAACCTTGCGTGATGTGCGCAGGAGCTATCGGATGGGCTCAAATATCCAGAGTCGTCTATGGCGCAGCTGATGAGAAAAGAGGTTACTCCAAATTTGCTCCCAACGCTCTGCATCCCAAAACGACTGTCACTTCAGGTGTATTGGAAGAAGAATGCAGATTACTCATGCAGGATTTTTTCGGAAGAAAAAGATAAAGAGTCGGTACAAGAAGCTGGACAAGAAGAATTCAACTGAAGAGATTCGTCTGAAAGAATTTCGATAAAAAGAACTCGAAAGAATAAAAGAACTCGGCATAAATATGGAAAACAATAACGCTTCCCACATTTATGCCGAGATTTTATGAATAACACGAAGGAATCAAAACTCCTTCATTTTCTGTATAATCCTTATTTAACAAGCACAACCAGATACTTGCTGGTGCTCCAGAAAATATGTGGATTAGTAATGCGCAATGTGTACTGCTTATTGGCATCACGTACCAGTGTATAACTGCTTGATGGATGAGCTGTCATCAATTTAGCAGACTTAGAGTAGAGCTTGATTTCTGTAGTATTACGGATATCAATCTTGGTGAAGTAATTTTTATTGAAATTACCATTCATCACCTTGCCGTTCTCTAAGATACGCTGACCCTTCAATTCCTTCTTTGTACCAAATACATACCAAGCTGTATGCAGCTGCTTGTCCTGTGCATTGATAGTCTCAGTCTTCTTCTGACTTTCATTCTTCAAGTTGCTGACATTGGTATTCAAATTATTAACAGACTCATCGAGTTCCATGATATGAATATCCTTCTTGTCCAATTCCTCACGGAGAGTCTGGAGCTGCTTCTCCTTCTCTACCAACTGAGCCTGAAGACCCTCAATAGTTTTCTTCAACTGAGTAGCGTTCAAAGAACTGCCTTCCAATTTCTTCTGAAGTTGTGCAATCAGCTCTTTATTCTTCTTCATTTGAGCAGCGATGAACTGTATATTTTCTTTCATCTTCTGCTTACTGCTTGCACCCTCTCCGCTCTTAGCCAAAGCAACACGTCCCTCAGCCTCGCTAATCTGGCGAAGACCTTCCTGAACCTCATTGAAGGTACCCATCATGTCATTAATCTCACTATCTCTTTGAGCAATAATCTCATTGAGCGAATCTGCAAGATGCACATTAGCCGATTCTGGACTGTTTTTTCCATCCTTACAACCAGTTACTAACAAGGCCGCGCAGCAGACGATAAAAAATAATTTTTTCATAATCTTTCTCCTTTTAATTTTGATACTTATTCATTTTACGTTCTTCACGTCGCTTTTCTTTCATTTCTTCCTTGAGTTGCTTAGGATCCTTACCGGCAAGCACGATTACGAACTCGCCTCTTGGCTCCACTTCCTCAAAATGAGCAATCACTTCTGCCAAAGTACCTCTGACACTTTCTTCGTGTATCTTTGAGATTTCACGGCAGCAACTTACTTGTCTGTCTTCACCAAATACCTCAGCAAACTGCTGCAAGGTCTTTACCACACGATAAGGCGATTCATAGAAAATCATCGTACGAGTTTCATTTTGCAAAGACTCCAGATAAGTCTGTCTCCCCTTCTTTTGGGGAATAAAACCCTCGAAACAGAACCTGTCACAAGGTAAACCAGATGAGACAATAGCAGGAATGCAGGCCGTAGGACCAGGCAATGTCTGAACGGTTATCCCCGCTTTAGCAGCCTCACGTGCCAAATAAAAACCGGGATCGCTGATTCCAGGAGTACCAGCATCCGAGATGAGAGCTATGGTCTCACCCGCCTTCAAGCGTTCTACTACAGAAGCCGAAGTGCCATGTTCATTAAACTTATGATGCGCCATCAATCTGTTTTTGATGTCGAAATGCTTCAGTAGGACGCTCGATGTTCGAGTGTCCTCAGCGAGAATCAAATCAGCTTCTTTCAAGACTCTGATAGCTCGCATTGTCATGTCCTCCATGTTGCCAACAGGAGTCGGTACGATATATAATATGCCCATACGGGGTACAAATGTAGTTAAATAATCTTTCTAAGCAAAAAAAAAACGATTTTCTTTGCATTTTTTAAAACCTTATTGCTAATTTTGCCACGAAATGACAGAAAATCTACTTGGGGAGACACACCGTCCCGGCAGAATTGAAGTGGTGTGCGGATCTATGTTCTCTGGAAAAACAGAAGAATTAATCCGAAGAATGAAGCGAGCAAAGTTCGCCAAGCAGAAGGTGGAAATCTTCAAACCTTCCATCGATACGCGCTACTCAGATGAAGAAGTTGTGAGCCATGACCAGAACTCTATCCGGTCAACTCCAATTGAATCCTCTGGGTCTTTGCTCTTATTGGCTTCAGACATCGATGTGGTCGGTATTGATGAAGCCCAGTTTTTTGACAAAGGGCTCGTTGAAGTTTGCAACGAACTGGCTAACCGTGGCGTCAGAGTCATCGTTGCTGGATTGGATATGGACTTCAAGGGAGTTCCTTTCGGCCCGATTCCTGCCTTGTGTGCCATCGCAGACGAGGTAACCAAAGTGCATGCCATCTGCGTGAAGTGTGGCGCCTTGGCTTACGTAAGCCATCGACTGGTGAACAATGAGCGAAGAGTTCTGCTCGGCGAAAAAGACGAATATGAGCCTTTGTGTCGAGAATGTTACCAGAAAGCACTGAAAGGAGATGATTAAAATTCTCCAAGGAATCATGCCTAACTCTACATTATTATATAATACTTATGGCAAAGGAAATCACATTTGACAAATTTATCCGTTGGACAGGCATTGTGCTCATAATAGGGGCTGTGCTCTTTGTTACCAACTATTTAAGTAGCGTACTCTTACCATTCTTCATCGCTTGGTTTTTCGCTTACTTACTTTATCCTGTAGTCAAATTCATAGAAAACAAGTTGCACGTTAAGGTGAGAGCTTTGTCTATCATCATAGCCATGTTGCTTGCCATTGGTGTCATCGGTGGAGTTATCTGGATGATTATCCCTCCTATGATTGACCAGTTTGACAAACTGGGCGATGTGCTGACTAAGTGGCTGCACCAGACCACCCATACCAACAACCTCACAGCGCTCATCAAGGACTGGATACAGGAGAATCATGGGCAAATAGAGAAATTCATGAAGAGCAAGGATTTTTCCGATGCCATCAAGAGTACCATGCCTAAGGTTTTCTCCGTAGTAGGACAAACTGCAAATATCATTCTGAGTATCATCGCTTCAATGATTACATTATTATATATGTTCTTTATCCTGCTCGATTATGAGACCCTTACCGCCAATTGGATACGCATCTTCCCCAAAAAGAGCCGTCCTTTCTGGCACGAACTGATGAAGGATGTAGAACGCGAAATGAATAACTATATTCGTGGTCAGGGAATGGTGGCATTATGTATGGGCATCATGTTCTGTATCGGATTTACGATTATCGGATTTCCAATGGCTATAGGTTTGGGCATTCTGATAGGAATCATGGACTTAGTACCATACCTCCACACCTTTGCACTCATCCCTACCGCCTTCCTTGCCATGCTCAAGGCGGCAGATACGGGCCAGAACTTCTGGTTGGTCTTCGGATTAGCCTTCCTGGTATTCTGTGTAGTACAGATTATAACCGACATGGTGGTGACACCTAAGATTATGGGTAAGGCAATGGGACTAAATCCTGCCATTTTGCTCTTGAGTCTTTCTGTATGGGGTGCTTTATTAGGATTCATTGGCTTGATTGTAGCCCTTCCTCTTACCACACTTCTCATCGCCTATTGGCAAAGATATGTGACCAGAGAGAAACCTCATTATGAAAACTACCAGACTCCGGAAGAAGCCGCCAATGAACTAAAAACGACTTCCAAGGTACCTTCTGAGAAATAAAAAGTAAAGAAAAACGAGAAAAACGCGAGTTTTTTACAAAAAATCTGCTTTTTATTTGGTGGATTCAAAAAAAAGCTATACCTTTGCACTCGCTTTTGAAACATAAAGTTGGAGATTGACTCGCTAGCTCAGCTGGTAGAGCACAACACTTTTAATGTTGGGGTCATGGGTTCGAGCCCCATGCGAGTCACAATCCTAAAAAAGACTTCCATTTTTTTGGAAGTCTTTTTTGTTTTATTATCATTCTATTTTTCAGATACTGATTTATCCGATACAAGCTATTGATGATCTACTATAGACATCTGCTATATGCAACTGATTATCAACTACCATTCATTCATATCCGCTTTGGCTTCCACCTTATTCTCTATATTATCAGGCAATTTAGAGAAGAAATCATAGCCCGTAATTCGCTCAGCTTCATCGATAGAATTGACAAAGTCTGTCTTTTTCCTTCCTTTCTGAGACTGGTTCCTACAGATAAAGCCAATAGCTTGAGGATAATCCCCCATACGTAGGACTACCTTAAAGAAAGCCTCAGGAACAACGACTTTATTCTTTCCTATTTTGCGATGCTGCTGGTTCAAATAAATAGGACCACATACCACATAGACCTTTCCGTATTTTACAGCCCACGAACGGCATTGCTGCTCAATACTATTCCACATACCACGATTCAACCCATTATCCTGTGGACACATATTGGTAATCAAGAAACAATCTTCCATAGCTTTCTCACTCCATTTATTATCAGCAGCAGGACACATGTGACCTCTATCATACCCGCTATTATAATAATCAGACAGATAGCCCTTTGGATCAGGCATATCTTCATCATCCTGAAAAGCCATACGCTGTACTTTACCAGAAGCATGCTCTGCAGAGATTGTCCAAGCTACCCAATTAGGATTTTTCATCTCATGATTGTAAGAAACGGTATAGGAATAGCGCTTTCTGATGGTTTCCGACAAGGTGCCCCTTGTATAAACAGGAATTTCCAAACCATCAAAATTACCTTCTGCTACAGAAGTTCCACCTGTTTTCGAGGAAGACTGGTTTGTTTCAGAAACCGCCTTGTCTATTTCAGAAGCCGTCTTGCTTGCTTTAGAAACAATCTTACCAAACAAGACTTTCTGGTTTGACTTGCTCTCTCCACAACTCACAGCAATAGAGAATGCAAAGAGCAATGCAAGAGATTTCAACACAAACTTATTTAACTTTTTCATACTGATTATTTTAGTTTACCTAATTATTAAAAATATCATTTACCGAAAAACAACAAGCTTAGGTTTACCCTACCATATTATTACACATGCAAAGGTACATAATGTTTTCTAATTAAGCAAGAAAATAGATCAAAAAACATTATTAACATTAATTAACCGCTATCTAATGCAAGATTCTTGTTCTTTTTGAGTTATAAAATAGGATAGAAATAAAAAGAATGATATATCCGTAACTAAATACCTTTATCATAAAGGTAGGAAAATAGTATAATAACAATTAAACATAAGAAAATGAAAAAAATTACATTGCTATCTTTAGTTGCTGTATTGCTTACAGCGCTGACTTTCACTTCATGTAATACTGGTGATGATAACGGCTACAGCTATCTTACAAAGGAGCAGCAAGATGCTTACCAAACGAAAATGGCAGGTTCTTATCCTAATCTGGTACTCTTATTCGATCACAAGAATGATGCTAACGTTAAGAACCAGGTAGATTCTGTAGAGACAGAATGCTATTTCAGTATGCGTAATGATAGTACATTTACCATCAGCAATTTCCCTATCAAGAAACTTGCTGAGCACATCTCTAATCCAGAATTGAAGGAAGCTATCAGTAAGGTAGGAGACCAGACTGTGGCAGGAAAGTACATGGTTTTACCAAACAGTCAGACAAACCAAGCATATTTTTGTGCTTGTCCAAGTCCTATCAACCTCAATCTTACATACGGTTCAGATGCTAAAGAGCATAAGGTTGTATTGGTATTCACTACCTCCTCTTACTATACAGGCGGCTGCATTTGGTCAACCAAGAAAATCGGTTTCCCATTCTATCTTACCCGCATCTTTGTAGATGGCGCACAGACCAACTACATCAAAAATTCTATAAATTCAGGTACATTTGTAAGTTTTGCTTGTCGCAATAAAGCGACATCAAAATAATAAAAATATTATCAAGAAAAGAATTAAACTATCAAATATATGCGTAGTTAATACTCTCTTATATAAAGTTAATACTCTCTTATATAAAAACGTATAGAGGCGCAACCATCGTGAAGATGCTTGCGCCTCGTCTTTTTACTGATCATAAATGTTTTAAAGCATTATTCCTTTCTCCAGAGTTTACTCATATCCTCCAGACTCTTTCCCTTGGTCTCCGGCACAAGTTTCCACACGAAGAGGGCTGCGCAAATACAGATTGCTCCATAAAGGCCATAAGTAAACCAATGACCGAAATCATCTCCTTCCACCAAATGCATATTAAACAGCGGAACGAAGGTTGAGCTGACAATAAAGTTGAAGATCCACTGGAAGGCAACTGCGATGGCAACAGCAGCGCCACGAATGGTATTTGGGAAAAGTTCTGCGATGAGCACCCAAGCAATTGGTCCCCAAGAGAACATGAAGCTGGCGCTATAAACCATAATACTGAGCATCGTGATGGTTCCCAAAGAAGGATTTCCGAAGGTCAAAGCCACACCAAGTGCTCCTATTGCCATACCGATAGAACCGAAGATCAGCAAAGGTTTACGTCCCCATTTCTCTACATAGAATACAGCAACTAAAGTAAACGAAATATTCACTATACCCATAATCACAGTCTGAACCATCGGATTGCTCATGCCCATATCCTGGAAGATACGAGGAGCATAATAGAGCACGGCATTAATACCTACAGCCTGCTGGAATACAGAGAGCATAACACCCACGAAGATGCACATAAAACCATAGGAGAATAGCTTTTCAGTCTTCACCGTTACCGTATTCTTAATATCCAGGATTATCTCATGAGCCTTATTACTTCCATTGATTCTTGAAAGAATACCATAAGCCTTCTCTTCCTGTCCTACCATGACGAGATAACGAGGAGTCTCAGGAACGAAACAAATCAGGAAAGTGAACAAGCCGGCTGGCACACATTCACTTCCAAACATATATCTCCAACCCGTTTCAACCGTCCATTCCGCATCAGCCCAGTTGGCAATAGCACCCGCAGCATCAAAAATCGGATTAGCATGATCTCCCATAATGATGAAATTGACAAAATAGACCACCAACTGACCGAAGATAATAGCAAATTGATTCCAGCTTACCAGCATACCACGTATATTACTTGGTGCGATTTCTCCAATATACATAGGACAAATAGCCGAAGCCATACCTACACCGATGCCACCCAAGACACGATAGAAGTTGAAAACGACAAGCAAAGTCCAGTCAGGCTTTCCCTGTGGCAGGATGTAGCTCTCTGGTTCCATTGATCCCCATGCAGACAGGAAGAAGCAGACACCCGCAAAAATAAGCGAGCGTTTACGTCCCAACTTACTGGCAAAGAGACCAGAAAGAGCACTACCGATGATACAACCGATCAATGCACTTGATGATGTAAATCCGTGCATGAAATCCGTGTATTCGAAATCACTTGCGCCCTTGAAGAAAGCTTGCAATCCTTTTTCGGCACCCGAAATTACTGCGGTATCATAACCGAAGAGCAAGCCACCCAATACGGCGACCATCACAATTGAGATAAGATAGGCTTTAGAGCCATTTTGATTCTGTTCCATATTTTTTAGGTTTAAATTGTATCTGTTTTAGAATAGTTTGTAAAACTATACTTATTACGCTATTTTTCCACAAATATTACATGATTCTTAAAAATATTACGTCCATCTTTCATTTTTCCCCATATTTTTTCATTTTTGCTCTTTATTTTTTCGTTTTGCTCCTTATTTTTTCGTCTTTCAGCCTATTTTTTTGTATTTTTGCAAACAAATAGGGCTATACGCTTTGTCATCCGCAAAAGTAAGGCCCTCAGAGTCTATTCAACATTCAAATTACACCCTACATTACAAAAAGAAATAAAGAAGATGAACATAACAGAATTTCTGAATAACGGGGACCAAGAGAAAGGTTTTTCATTTGAGGTTCTTCCTCCATTGAAGGGAAATGGTACTGCAGCACTCTTCCGCACCATCGATGCCCTGAAGGAATTTAACCCTCGATTTATAAATATCACCACGCACCACAGCGAGTTTGTCTATAAGGAGTTGGACAACGGCTTGCTTACCCGCCAGCGTGTGCGTCGCCGCCCAGGTACAGTTGCGATTGCAGGTGCCATCCAAAACAAATACGACATTCCGGTTATTCCTCATGTCATTTGTAGTGGAGCCAGCAAGGAAGATATCGAGTATGAACTGCTCGACCTCCAGTTCTTAGGCATTTCAAATCTCCTCGTACTGCGTGGAGACAAGGCGAAGGATGACCGCCAGTTTACACCGACCGCAAATGGTCACATGCATGCTACAGACCTCTTGAAGCAAGTCAACCAATTCAATGATGGCTTCTTCATGGATGGTACTCCTATCAAACACCCGGGAGAAAAATTCTGCTGTGGCGTAGCTTGCTATCCGGAGAAGCATGAAGAAGCTCCAAATCTGGAAATGGACATGCAGCACCTCCTGGAGAAGCAACAATTGGGCGCAGCCTATGCTGTAACCCAACTCTTCTACGACAATCAGAAATTCTATGATTTCGTGGAAAAGGCAAGAAAAATGGGTATCACCATACCTATCATTCCTGCCATCAAGCCTTTCGCAAAGCTGTCACAACTTACCGTTGTACCTAAGACTTTCCATTGCGACATTCCAGAGAAACTGGCACAGGAAGTCTTGAAGTGTAAGACTGATGAAGACGCAAAAGAACTTGGCATTGAATGGACAACTGCTCAGGTGAAAGACCTCTTCGAGCACGGTTACAACAATGTTCATTTCTTCACCGTCTCCGCTGTGGATAGTGTAAAACAAATCGCAAAGACTCTGTTTTAAGCGAGATATTTCAAAAAACGCAGAAGACGTTTTGAAAACATTAATAAAATAATGAAATCCTTTGTATAATTTGTATAAAAGGAATTGGTAAAAAAAGTCGGTTTAAACGGTTTTAATAGAAAAGATATAAAATAAGAAAAAGGAGTTTACTCCTACAAAAAATATATAATATGAAGTTTAGCGAAGTAATAGGTCAGAAAGAAGTATGGGCACGACTGATGCAGATGGCAGAGGAAGAACGTATTCCTCATGCCATCATGTTCTGCGGTCCTAAAGGCTGCGGCAAGATGGCTGTAGCTTTGGCTTTCGCCAGCTATCTGATGGGAGAAAAAATGGAAGAGAATGCTTCTACTCCTACAGACGCTGAACGCCGTACCAGTGCCATGCTCAAGAAATGGGAACATCCAGACCTCCATTTCACCTTCCCTACCATCAAAACATCTGATATGGGAAGTGAACACAAGCCTATCAGCGACGACTTCATTACCCAATGGCGAGAATTGCTTGCCGAAGGGCCTTACTTCCAAATCGACCAGTGGATGAGGAAAATGGGAAAGAATGACGCAGACTTCAACAAACAGGCAATCATTACTGCAGAAGAAACGGATGATCTCTCCCGCAAGCTCAATTTCAAATCGGTACTCGGAGGCAACAAGGTAAGCCTCATCTGGCTTCCTGAGCGCATGAATATTACGAGTGCCAACAAGATTCTGAAACTTCTGGAAGAACCACCTGCCAAGACCTACTTCATCATGGTGAGTGAAGAACCGGAATTGCTCCTCGAAACCATCAGAAGCCGTACACAAAGAATAGATTTCAAGAAGATTTCTGATGAAGAGATGGAAGAAGCACTCATCAGCAGAAGAGGATTAGAGCAAGAGAATGCCCATCGTATAGCACGCATCGCACATGGCAACTGGAATGCGGCTATCGAAGAACTCAATGCCGGCAATGAGAACAGGCAGCATCTGGACATGTTTATCATGCTCATGCGACTTGCCTACATGCGCAATATCCACGACCTCAAGAAATGGAGCGAAGTAGTAGCTACTTTCGGACGAGAAAAACAGAAACGTATGCTTGATTATTTCACGCACATGCTCAGAGAAAGCTTCATGTACAATTTCCGGCAGGAAGAACTGATTTACATGACGCAAGAGGAAGAGAATTTCGCCAAGAATTTCGCCCGTTTCATCAACGAGGCTAATATCATCGACATATTCAACCTCTTCGATGAATGCAAAAGGGATATTGGGCAAAATGCCAATGCAAAAATTGTCTTTTTCGATCTGGCTCTCAAAATCATCGTATTGCTCATCAGAAAATAACGGCAGGGAATGCAGACTAAAGAGTCAGTAAAGACAATAAATTACCAGATAAGGAATAATCATTGTACAAAAAATATTTGTACAATACAATATATATCATAAAATTATACATTATTAAAATCAGATTATTGTGGATTACAAGGATATGAAATTCAGAATGTGGAATGGTTGCGACCGAGGTCTCTGCTGCAAGGCAGTAGGACGCCAAGACCGACAACTGAACACATACGACTGGCTTGCCGATGTGCCTGGCAATGCCGAAAGCACAGACCTTGTGGAAGTGCAGTTTAAGAACACCCGAAAGGCATATTATCACAACGTCAACAACCTCGACCTGAAAAAAGGGGATATCGTGGCGGTGGAGGCGAGTCCTGGCCATGACATTGGCGTGGTAACGCTTACAGGAAGATTGGTGAAATTGCAAATCAAGAAAGCCAATCTCAAATCTGCAGATGACATCAAGCGCATCTATCGAATAGCCAAACCTGTAGATATCGAGAAGTGCAAGGAAGCCAAGAGCCGTGAGCATGGCACCATGATCCAGAGCAGACAGATTGCGAAAGATCTTGGACTGAAGATGAAGATTGGCGATGTGGAGTATCAGGGAGACGGCAACAAAGCCATCTTCTATTATATTGCCGACGAACGTGTCGATTTCCGACAACTCATCAAGGTTTTGGCAGATACTTTCCATGTGCGTATCGAAATGAAACAAATAGGAGCAAGACAGGAAGCTGGACGCATCGGTGGTACAGGACCTTGCGGACGCGAGCTCTGTTGTGCCACTTGGATGAAAAACTTTGTGAGTGTAAGTACAAACGCAGCCCGCTTCCAGGACATTTCTCTCAACCCTCAGAAATTGGCTGGTATGTGTGCAAAACTCAAATGCTGTCTCAACTATGAGGTAGATAATTATGTGGAAGCAGGCAAGAAAATTCCTGCCAAGGATATTGTTCTGCAAACGGCAGATGGAGATTTCTACCAGTTTAAGACTGATATTCTCGCAGGTCTTATCACCTATTCTTCAGATAAGAATATGGCTTCCAACCTCGAAACGATTACAGCAGAACGAGCTCAAGAAATCATAGCAATGAACCGTCAGGGCGAAAAGCCTTTGAGCTTACTGGAAGATGGTAAGGTGAAAGAGAAACCAAAATCTGCAGACTTGCTTGCAGAAGCAGACTTAAGCCGTTTTGACAAGGCGAAGCGAAAGAAAAAGAATAATAAGAATCGCAGCAAAGCTGTTAATGGCGAAAATGCTCAGCAGCAAAATACGCCACAGCAGCCAAATGCCGATATTTCAAATACAGCGTCTGCACCTGGGGAACGTGATGGTAATAGAGAGAATCGACGCAATGATCATCGAAACCGCGGACAGAGACCTCAGAGAGATAATCGACAGCAGGGAGATAGACCTCAGAGAAACAATCGACAGCAGGGAGATAGACCTCAGAGAGACTATCGACAGCAGGGAGATAGACAGCAAAGAGGAAACCGCCCACAGCGAGACAGAAACTATCAAAAAGGTAATGGAAATCAGGGAAATAATCAGGGAGAAAACCCAAGTCATAACCCTGTAAACATCCCTGAAAGCAACCAAGGTAACAACAACCAAAGTAGCCATCAAGAATAACATGAAGTAAGGAATGATAATATAAAAAGGTAAGAAAGGTAATATAAGATAATGAAGAAACTATTCTATACCTTATTAATAATAGGTACATTCACTGCTTTAAACTTTTTCTCATCCTGCAAGGATTCTATGGTTTACGATTCGTATTCTCATACTCCTATTGCCGGATGGGAAAAAAACGACACCTTGTCGTTTGATATTCCACCTTTGGCTGCATCGGGGTACTATCAGGAACATTTAGGACTTCGCATCACAGGTGCTTATCCTTTTATGGGACTGACCCTCATCGTAGAACAGAGCATCTACCCCGACAGCCACAACAGGAAAGAAAAAACGGTGAAGATAGATACTATCCAATGCAAGCTCATCGACAAAAACGGAGCTACGACAGGACAAGGAATTAGTTATTATCAATATAACTTCCCCATCAACGTTTATCAGTTGAACAAAAACGACTCTATCCACGTCACCATCCGCCATGACATGAAACGAGAGATTCTGCCAGGCATCAGTGATATTGGATTAAAAGTCGTGAAACATTAAAGAGAAATCCCCCTTGAAAGTTCTCAACATCACAGAGGAACTTCAAGGGGGATTTCTCTTTTACGATTTTTTTACGAAGATTTCGCAGATTACACAGATTTTATTTAATACTTCGCATTCTTACCAAGTTTAATCTCTGCTTCTTTCCAAGCTTAACTCTGCTTTCTTTCCAGCTTAATCTCTGCATTTTTTAGTTTCTTATCAGATTTCGTCCAGCATCAATCCTTAGGAAAATGAAAAGCAGGATAGTGAAACCCCAAAGCGAACTACCGCCATAACTGAAGAATGGCAAAGGAATACCAATGACAGGAGTGAGACCCAGCACCATGCCCACATTGATAAACAGGTGAAAGAGGAACACACTCAGTACGCAATAGCCATACACTCGCCCAAACTTAAAGGGTTGTCGCTCTGCCAGATGAATCAACCTCAAGATCAATGCCAGGAAGAGCAGAAGCACACAGGCCGAACCAAGGAATCCTTCCTCCTCTCCTACCGTACAGAAGATAAAGTCAGTATCCTGCTCTGGCACGAACTTCAGTTTGGTCTGCGTTCCGTTCAGAAATCCCTTACCTTGCAAACCACCAGAGCCGATAGCAATCTCACTCTGATGAACATTGTAACCTGCACCTGCCAAGTCTTCATCCAATCCTAAAAGTACATTGATACGTACACGCTGGTGAGGTTCCATCACATTGTTGAGCACATAATCGGCTGAGTAGAAGAAAGCTATAGAACCCAAGGCGAAGGCAGCTATGAAATAATAACTGCGCAATCGGGTTGCCAATGCCTGATAAACGATATAGCCAATCATGGCTGCACACAAACCGAGTTGAACCCAAACGATGTCGAAAGGAATCACATAGGTGGAGAAGAGCAGGAAGATGAGCGTAATGCCAACAGTGTATGCAAGAATCGTATAACAATGTTTCTTATTACCCGTATAGGAACTGACCATACCAGCCGTAAATATCTGCACCAGCAAAAGCACCACAAACTTACCGATGGAAGTATAGGAGTCCCACATCATCACATTCTCATACTTGATGCCAACTACGAAATAGACCACCATGGCCACAGCCGTAAAGAGGATGCTTCCGGGCATTCCCTCGCGATAGAGCATGAGGAAGAAGGCTGAATAAACCAGTGCAGAACCCGTCTCTCTCTGTCCTACAATGCACACCATTGGGAGCAGGATAATACCCACAGCAGCCATGAAATGCTTGATGTTGTGGATATTAAAACCATAACTCGACATAAACTTAGCAACGGCGAGTGCCGTGGCAAACTTGCCAAATTCGGCGGGCTGGAGTCGGAGCGGACCTAACACAAGCCAGGAATGCGAACCCTTGATGCTATGCGGATTGAAGATTGTAGCAAAAAGCAACAATATCAAGACGGCATAAATCACATAAGAGAAGGTATCGTAAAACCTGTCGTCGAGCATCAGGAGTACAAAGCCTAATGCGATCGAAGTACCTATCCAGATAATCTGCATGCCCGAACGAGTACCCAGACTGAAAATATCATTGTCTCCATAAGTGTAGCTGGCACCACAGACACTGATCCATCCGAATGAAAGCAGTGCAAGATAAATACCTATCGTCCACCAGTCGATGGAACGAAGCACACTTGGTTGTCTATTATCTGCTACTTGAGCCATAAGCGATTCTTCTATTTTGCATTGCCGTCGCCTGACTTTCAGAAGCTGGCGACAATTTACCTTTCAAATATTGTTCCATCATCAATCCGCCGATAGGCACACCATAATCAGCGCCCCATCCACCATTCTCTACATATACGGCTATGGCAATCTTTGGATTGTTCATCGGCGCGAAACCCATGAATACAGAGTGGTCATGACCACGGTTCTGCGCAGTACCCGTCTTACCACAAGGTTCAAAGTCGTATCGGGCAAGCATCTTACAGGTTCCTCTCAAAGCAGAACTTCTCATACCTGCCACTACGTAATCATAAGCTCTTCGAGTAGCCATCGTCTGATGGCGTCGGGTATAAAGCGTATCAAGCGGCTCGCCCTTTACCTTACGTACTACATGAGGCACGTAGTAATAACCACGGTTGGCTATCGTTGCACCCAGGTTGGCTATTTGCAGAGGAGTCAGATTGACCTCACCCTGTCCGATGGAGATACTGATAATGGTCAATCCGTTCCATGAGCCTTTATAAGCCTTGTCATAATAGGCAGCATTAGGAATAAGACCTCGCTTTTCACCAGGCAAGTCAATGCCCAACTTATATCCGAATCCCATACTCTTCATATAGTCGCGCCAGGTGTCCATAGCGGTCTGTACGGAATGGTACTTACGCTTATTACCCATCATATAGTAAAGTCCCCAACAGAAATAACCGTTACAAGAAGTACTGATAGCATCCACCAGAGCGATAGGCGATGGATGGCCGTGACAACCTACGTGAAGCCCCCTGTAAGAGAAACCTCTATGGCAAGGGAAAGCCGTACCTGGCGTGATAATTCCCTCAGAAAGGAAAGTAAGTGCCTGCGTAGTCTTGAAGGTAGAACCCGGAGGATACTGACCCATGATACTACGGTTGAGGAGTGGTTTCCACGGATTGTGAGACAGCCACTTGTGCATCTTTCCACGCTGTTTGCCCACCAGACGACGAGGGTCGTAAGTAGGAGAAGAAACCATAGCCAGCACCTCTCCCGTGCGCGGATCAATAGCTACGATACTACCGATTTTACCCTGCATGAGTCGCTCACCCAATGCCTGTAATTTTACATCAATACCGAGCGTCAGATCCTTACCTGCGATAGGTTTCTGGTCGAACTTTCCGTTCTGATAACTGCCTTGTATTCTACCTCGGGCATCACGAAGCATGATTTTCACACCCTTCTGTCCGCGCAATTCTTTTTCATAATGCTTTTCCAGACCGAGTTTACCGATGTAGTCACCTGGCTGATAATAGCTATCATCCTCTATATCGCTTTCCGAAACCTCTCCCACATCACCCAGCACATGGGCTGCATAAGGATAAGTATATTCTCGGATGCTTCGTTTCTGCACATAGAAGCCAGGAAAACGGAACATCTTTTCCTGGAACACGCTAAAATCCTTATCGCTCAACTGAGTCATGAAGAGCTGTTGCGTATATCTGGAATATCCCGGATTCTTACTTCTGTCCTTGATATCTTCCATACGCTTGATGAAAAATTCCTTGGTAATACCTAAGGCATTACAGAAATCCATCGTATCAAGACGGTTTTTCTCTTCGTTCATCACTACCATGATGTCGTAGGAAGGCTGGTTGTAAACCATCAGCTTGCCATTGCGGTCGTAGATGGCACCTCTCGAAGGATATTCTATCTGCTTGAGGAAGGCGTTACTATCGGCATTTTTCTTATAGTCGTCGCTCATAATCTGGAGCGTAAAGAGACGAATCAGATAGGTGACCACTATTACTATGGCCACACCACCTATCACAAATCTACGCTTTTCGAGATTATAATCTATCATATTTCCTATCCATATTGATTGTCCTGAAATTCAGGAGATTCAAGATTTGCACAGTGAACCCCTGAAGTCCTTCTATTTTTTAATACTTTCCAATGCCATAACCAGCAAGTAAGTGAGCAGGGTACTGCCCCCAATACACTTGAGCCACTGGATCCAATTGAAGAAATTGAAGGTCTCCAATGTGAAGAATACCAAGCAATAGAGCAGAATCATGATGAAAACATACCAGAAAAAGGAAGAAACACCAATGCTGCGGATGGTTGGTTCCAGATCGTCAGCACTGTCTCTCGGTATGAAAAGTTCGAAGAGATAAGGCTGAACCAGTCCCATGAGCGTCATAGAAGCAGCTGCCACACCTGGGGTATTGGCAAAGACATCAACACAGAGTCCGAGGGAAAAGCTCCAGAGAAGAGCCGACCATCTGGACTGGTTTCTGCGAAAATGCAGCACCAGGATGATGTAAATCAATGGTGTGGCACAATCGAAGAGATGAATATGATTGAGCACCAGTCCTTGTACCAACAAGAGTACTACAAACAGCACAAATCGTCTTACTTGTTCTATACTCATTAGTTAAAATTAGAAATTTAAATATTTGAATAACCATTTCCATTTTGCCTCATTCCATGCATCAGGAATACAGGCTATTTTAATCCGGTTTGATGGAATCCTGAGCCGCTCTCATCAGTTCGAGACGCTCACGCATAGGCGCATCATCGATGACACAGACGTCACGCAGCTTGGCAAAATCAGTAGAGAGTTTCAACTGAACCCGATACGAAAGACCATCCGCGGAATTGAATACGTGCAGCACCTTTCCTACCAACACACCTGGAGGGAAGACAGCAGAGTAGCCACTCGTCACTACATAATCACCCAACTTGAAATGAGCATGACGAGGAACATCCTCCATATAAGCATATTCAGAAGGACCACCTTTCCAACGAAGATAACCAAAATAGCCTCTGTTCTTGATGGTGCAACTGATGTTAGACTTTGTATTGAGTACAGGAATCAGCACGCTATAATGTTCTGCTACCAGATACACAATGCCAACCACACCTGTACCGCAAACCACACCCATATCCTTGCGCACACCATCGGCCCTACCCTTGTCGATAGTCATCAGGTTGCCCGGCTTATCTATGCTATTGGCAACCACCTTGGCAGGAATCAGATGATAAGACTGCAACAGACTCATCTGGCTGCGCTGCGCAAAGGTACTGTCCTTGGTAGCATCAGTCAATTTCTCGGAGAGCTGCTGCACCTGCTGTTCCAGGTAAGCATTGCGTTGGGTCAGTTCCTGATTTACCTTGGTGAGTGAGAAAAAGGTTTCCACATTGGAATCCCATTCGTAGAGTTTGCCCGTCACGGCATTAGCCGATGAGAACCATACGCTACCCTGGTAACTGTTGTACTGAAACAGGAGCACAAAACTCACCACCTCAAGAATCACAAAGACAAACCAATGGTTATATTTTGCCAAAAACTCTAAAAGGTTGTGCATACTTTTAGTAAATTAACATGTAAATGAAAAAAACATGTAGAATATCAACATGCAGGAGAAAAGCTATCATAAGACACACCCATGATGAGTCAACCCATCCTGGTTTAATTCATTTTACGCCTTAATCCGCTCAATGTATTAAACCATTATGACTTAAAAAGAGATGATCTCCTCCTCGATTGAGGAGGATTCCATCTCTTTATCTATCTTTTCACCTTATATGTTATTATCTCTCTTTGATGAAACTATTTATCGCATCAAGAAAGAGAAACGATCTACATTTTTCAATGCAATACCAGCACCCTTAGCTACACTGTGCAATGGGTCTTCTGCGATGTGGAATGGGATATTGATCTTATCCTGGAGTCGCTTGTCGAGACCACGGAGCAAAGCACCACCACCAGAGAGCCAGATACCATTCTTTACGATATCAGCATAAAGCTCAGGAGGAGTATTTTCGAGTGCAGAAAGCACAGCATTCTCAATCTTCGCTACAGTCTTATCCAAACAGTGAGCAATTTCCTGATAACATACAGGAACCTCCATTGGAAGGGCTGTAATACGGTTAGGACCATGAACGATGAAATCCTCAGGAGCCTCATCACCAAGATCTGTCAAGGCAGAACCTACATGAATCTTGATACGCTCAGCCATACGCTCAGAAACCTTCACATTGTGCTGGCGGCTCATATATTCCTGGATATCAGCAGTAAGATCATCACCCGCAGTACGGATAGAATTGTTGGAAACAATACCACCCAGAGAAATCACTGCAATCTCGGTAGAACCACCACCTATATCAACTATCATATTGCCTTCAGGTGCCTCTACATCGATACCGATACCGATAGCTGCAGCCATTGGCTCAAAAATCAAGTAAACATCACGGCCATCTGCATGTTCTGCAGAATCGCGCACTGCACGAAGTTCCACCTCAGTAGAACCAGAAGGAACTCCGATAACCATACGAAGTGATGGGGAGAACAGACGACTACCCGTGTGAACCATCTTGATGAGTCCACGCATCATCTGCTCGCAAGCGGTAAAGTCGGCAATAACGCCATCGCGCAAAGGGCGGATTGTACGGATGTTGTCATGAGTCTTCTCGTACATCATCTTAGCCTTCTCTCCCACCGCAATCATCTTGTCGGTACGACGGTCAAGGGCCACAACAGAAGGTTCGTCCACTACAATCTTATCATCACTGATAATGATGGTATTGGCGGTACCTAAGTCCATTGCGATTTCCTGAATAAATGAAAAAAATCCCATTTTCTAATGTAAAATCTATTATTTTAAGCTTAAAATCTATCTTTTGTAGCCACCTTCTCGCCCCACAAAATGAGAACAAGAAGAGAACCTTTTTTACTTAGCAAACCAAGCGTGGATTGCAGTATCATAGTGAGAACTTACACCAAAGGCACGCTCTGCGAACATCTTGCGGTCTTCGATATCAGTCTCTGCACCCTTCTGCTTGAGAATATCAAGAAGTACGCTGTACTCAGCCTTGCTTGGAACGATGACTACATCCTTGAAGTTCTTTGCACCTGCACGGATCAAAGAAATACCACCAATATCAATCTTCTCGATAATATCAACATCGCTGGCACCACTTGCTACAGTCTGCTCGAATGGATACAAATCTACGATAACGAGGTCGATGCTTGGAATTTCAAATTCCTTCATCTGCTCCTGGTCACCCTCATTGTCGCGGCGAGCCAAGATTCCTCCAAATATTTTTGGGTGAAGAGTCTTCACACGACCACCAAGGATTGATGGATATGTGGTAACATCCTCTACTTTCTGACATTCATAACCCAAAGATTCGATAAATTTCTGAGTACCACCAGTGCTCAAGAATTTAACACCCTCTTCGTTCAACTTGGCGAGCAACTCATCCAAGCCATCTTTGTGGAAGACAGACACCAACGCTGTCTTGATTTTCTTTGTTTCAGCCATTAATTATCTATTTTGAATTCGACTTCTTTCTAATTATAAAACGCTGCAAAATTACAAAAAATAATCGAAACCACCAAATTTCAAGGCGAGTTATAGGAATATTTTAGGTATATTTGCGATAAATCAAGTCTGATTGCTAATAATATTACCAGTTCTGGTTAACATTGCGAGCACGAACTGATGCCGTCCGTAGTTTCTCGTTCATACCATTCCTATCCAATAATCCTCTGCAATTCAAGAAGTTACACTTTACTTTACATATACTTTCTCTCATCAACGGATGCTAATATTACAATTCCGGTCATGGTCATTTTCGGTCAAAATGAAAGAGAAAGTATAATTAACTATTTATCACTAAAGAAGTACAAGCTTTTAATGAATCCCGAAAATAAAAATGACCGATAATGACCATGACCGGTCATTCACCCTTCCTTTCCAAAAAGCAAAAAGCCTATTTTCTATGACAGGTAGAATGAAACGTCTATTAAGACCAAAATTAGGCGTCTATTAAGACCCAAGTTGGTAGTCTATTAAGGCACAAGTTGGTAGTCTATTAAGGCACAAGTTGGTAGTCTATAAAAGTCCTGAAGTTATCCTCTTTTAAAAGACTCAAAGTTCGCTCTTCAAACCGACAATTTGACACATAAAACACCCCAGAACCCACCAAAAACCGCCCTGTTCGCGTCAGAATGTCAGAAAATCACATATCGGCACACTATTCGCTCCTTTGGCAAGAGAAAGCTGAATAATAATTCATAAAATCAGAATTCACTAAAAGAAAATAATAATCCCTATAAATAAGAAAGGAGAATAAATATGACATTCGACAAATTTACAATCAAGGCGCAAGAAGCGGTGCAAGCCGCTGTGAACATCGCGCAGCGTAATGGTCAGCAGACCATCGAACCGGTGCATCTTCTCAGTGGTATCATCGAGAAAGCACCTGATGTAACCAACTATATCTTCCAGAAGTTAGGCATGAACGGCAATCAGATTGCCATGCTCTTGCAACAGGAGATGCAGCATCTGCCTCGTGTGCAGGGTGCCGGGCAGCCATATCTCTCGGGCGACACCAATCAGATTCTTATCAATGCCGAGGACATCGCCAAGAAGATGGGCGACGAATTCGTCAGCGTGGAACCAATCCTCCTTGCCATCCTCAAAGGTAATTCTACAGCAACCCGCATCTTGAAGGATGCTGGTGCCAACGAGAAGGATTTGACTGCTGCTATTCAGGCCCTCAGACAAGGACAGAACGTTAAGAGTCAAAGTGCTGACGAGAACTATCAGAGTCTCGAAAAATACGCCAAGAATCTGGTTGAACAGGCCAGAAGCGGCAAACTCGACCCTGTAATCGGTCGTGACGAAGAGATTCGCCGGGTACTTCAGATTCTCTCTCGTAGAACCAAGAACAACCCTATCCTTATCGGTGAACCAGGTACTGGTAAAACCGCTATTGTAGAGGGACTTGCAGAGCGTATCGTTCGTGGAGATGTGCCTGAAAATCTGAAGAACAAGCAACTCTATTCGCTCGACATGGGCGCACTGGTAGCTGGTGCAAAATACAAGGGTGAATTTGAGGAACGACTCAAGAGCGTCATCAAGGAGGTAACCAATGCCAACGGACAGATTATCCTCTTCATTGATGAAATCCATACCTTGGTAGGCGCTGGCGGTGGCGAGGGCGCCATGGATGCTGCCAACATTCTGAAGCCAGCCTTGGCACGTGGCGAACTGAGAGCCATCGGTGCTACTACCCTCAACGAGTATCAGAAGTACTTCGAAAAGGATAAGGCACTGGAACGTAGATTCCAGACCGTCATGGTCAACGAGCCTGACGAGGTAGATGCCATCAGCATCCTCCGTGGTATCAAGGAACGTTACGAGAACCATCATAAGGTACGTATTCAGGATGATGCCTGCATTGCAGCCGTCAAGTTGTCTGAAAGATATATTTCCGACAGATTTCTTCCGGACAAGGCCATCGACCTGATGGATGAAGCCGCAGCTAAACTCCGTATGGAGCGTGACTCTGTACCAGAAGAGCTGGATGAAATCACCCGTCACTTGAAGCAGTTGGAGATTGAACGTGAGGCTATCAAGCGTGAAAATGACCAACCTAAGATTCAGCAACTTGACAAGGAAATCGCTGAACTCAAGGACAAAGAGCATGACTTCCGTGCAAAATGGGAAGGCGAGAAAGCACTCGTCAACAAGATTCAGCAGGACAAGCAGGAGATAGAGAATCTCAAGTTTGAGGCTGAACGCATGGAGCGTGAAGGCAATTACGAGCGCGTAGCTGAAATCAGATACTCTAAGCTGGTAGCTCTCGAAGACGACATCAAGAAGATTCAGAAGCAACTGAAGAATACTCAGGGCGGCGAGGCGATGATCCGCGAGGAGGTTACTGCCGATGATATTGCAGAGGTAGTAAGCCGCTGGACGGGAATTCCAGTAAGCCGTATGATGCAGAGCGAGCGTGAGAAACTACTCCATCTGGAGGAAGAACTCCACAAGAGAGTCATCGGACAGGACGAGGCTATCACCGCTGTAAGTGATGCAGTACGCCGTTCTCGTGCAGGATTGCAGGATCCTAAGCGTCCTATCGCCAGCTTTATCTTCCTCGGAACTACCGGTGTTGGTAAAACCGAGTTGGCCAAGGCGCTTGCCGAATACCTGTTCAATGATGAGTCGATGATGACCCGAATTGATATGAGTGAGTATCAGGAAAAGTTCAGTGTCACCCGCCTGATCGGAGCGCCTCCAGGATACGTAGGCTACGATGAGGGTGGTCAGTTGACCGAGGCTGTTCGTCGCAAACCATACAGTGTAGTTCTCTTCGATGAGATAGAGAAGGCTCACCCTGACGTCTTCAACACCTTACTTCAGGTATTGGACGATGGCCGTCTGACCGACAATAAGGGTCGTGTGGTAAACTTCAAGAACACCATCATCATCATGACTTCCAATGCAAGCCGTGAGATGTTGAAGAAGACCTTCCGTCCTGAGTTCCTGAACCGTATCGACGATATCATCACATTCAAGCCTCTCACCCAGGAGCAGATAGCCAAAGTGGTTGAACTCCAGATGAATAGAGTCAAGAAGATGTTGGAGCCTCAAGGCTTTGAACTCTGCTGGACTCCTGCAGCCATCAGTTATCTTGCTGAGGTAGGTTACGATCCAGAGTTTGGTGCCCGCCCTGTAAAGCGTGCTATTCAGGATTACGTATTGAACGACTTGAGTAAGAAGATTCTTTCCGAAGAAGTAAGTCGTGAGAAACCAATCACCATCGATTACACCAAGGAAAGCGGATTGGTATTCGAGAACAAGTAATATAGAATTGAAGAAAAGCAATTCAATAGGTTCAAGATAAAAAGGAAACAAGAAAAAAGGTTCCTTCGGGGAGTAACATCCTTCGAAGGAACCTTTTTTTATGCTTCATAGCAAGCCATTTCGTTTCATCAAACAGCAAACTACTCTATGATGATTCCGCCATTAGGCTGAATCACTACCTTTGCCTTACCATTCTTTCCTACCTTCAAAGTCTTCTTGACAGAAGTGAAGAACTTCTCGCCCTTTTTCTTAGGCTGGTCGGTAAGATAAGTCACGGTCTTGCCTGCAAACATCGGCAAATTCAGGGTCAGAGCAAGAGGTTTATCTGTTGCATTCAGACCACCAACAAACCATCTGCCTGCACTGGCTGCAGCAGTACCTGTATTGGCAGCAGAAGCTTTACGAGCCACTACAGCATACTGGGTAGGATAACCAGCAATAAACTTCACGTCGTCCCAAGCCGTAGGCACAGCCTTCAGCCAATCCAACTCCCACTGAGGCACATCCTGCAGATTGTTAGGATAGAGACAGACACAGTTTACGCTGCTCTGATTGGTAATCGCAGTAGCCATCTCGAAAATATCGCTTGTATAGCGCTGATGACGACTCTTATTGTCCTTGGAGAAATACTTGTTCATCATCACACCACCCCAGTCGAAACTACCTACAGCATTACGGGAGAAAGGATGCATTGTCATTTCGAAAGCCTCCTTCTTTGCATGATAATCAGTAAAGTAAACATTCTCTGAAGCCAAGGCAGCCTCACTGGAAACATAGTTAGGGTACATACGTTCCCAACCGCGAGGCATGGTGCAACCATGGAAGATAACCTCCAAGCCATAGTCATTGGCATCGCTGAGGATATCCTCATAGAGCTTCATCGTCTCCTGCTTGTCGCCACCGAAGAAGTCCACCTTGATGCCTACTACTCCGATTTTCTTCATCCATGCCATCTCCTTCTTGCGGGCGATGGAATTGTTCATAATCTGACGAGGAGTCTGTGGAGCATCATTCTCGAAACCGTTGGAATTATACCAGAGCATCAGACTCACATTCTTGCTCTTAGCATACTTGGCGAGTTCCTCGATACGGTTGCGACCTATCTGCTTGTCCCACCAGGCATCCACCAAGATGGCTTCATAACCCTGAGCAGCAGCCACATCAATCATCTTCACCTGATCATCATAGTTGATGGAACCATCCTGCCAGATCAACCAGCTCCAAGTATAACGGGAAGGCTTATAGTTCTGAGAAGCCTCATAGAGAGGTTCTACCACATCATAAGGAATGGTGGTTTCCACGATAGGAGCCAGCGATGCACCTACGGTGATGGTACGCCAAGGAGTCTCACCTGGCAAAGGAATGCCAGCAAACTCAGAACCCACACCATTATTCTCACCCTTCTGAGGGAAGGCTACCGTATAACCCTTACCAGGTTCATAATCAGAGAGACGGCTGCCAGGATAAGCGCTGGAAACACCCGTTTCGCTCACCAGTACCCATCCATCCTCGCCTACCTTGAAAAGACAAGGGAATGTATAGCCCACACCAAACTGAGATTTCACGTTCATCTGAGCATTAGGTGTGTACTCCTCCTCATAAGAAGGTTTGGTACGCTCCCATCCTGTCATCGGCGTAATCTGAGGACAGAGGAAGGTAGTAGTCTTCTCTGGGAAATTGAAACCGCTCACCTCTTTATATATAATCACCGACTTAGGATTATCCTTCTTAGGGCGGCTCATCTCATACTTGTAAGCCACATCATTGTCAGAAACATGAAGGTGAAGCGTCATGGAATCCTTCTTTGCATTGAGGAATCCGATAGTAGTCTCATATACATCTTTCTCTACATGAGATTTCTTCGTATGGTCCATAACATAGGTCAGATGCTTAGGTGCACCCTTCAGAGCTCCCATGGTAAGTCCCTGAGAGAAATCTCCATAATTCGCTACCAGACCGAGAGCCGAAGCTGCCAACATCTGCTTTCCATTCAAATCCACCGTGTAGGAAGCCTTGCCTCCCTCACACTTCACATTCATTACCAACTTGCCATTTGGCGAAGTCACTGTGTAATTGTTGGCTTGCGCACAAACAGCGCCAAGCAACAAAATACTACTTAGAATACTTTTTTGCATTTTGTTATTCTACTATTTAGGTTGATACATTTTCATTTTTAATTATTATCGAATAAGAAACACCTGAACTTCATAACGCATTTTCGAATGACAAAGCATCATATATAATTATGCCGACACATGACATATAAGATATAGCTTTCCTCAATACCAGCTAACAAAGTGTTATTTCTACATTCGTTTGCAAAGATAAACATTAAAAAGGAGAATACGGTGCATTTTTCGTTCAAAAAACGTTCATATTTGTCACAAACGGCTATTTTCTACTAATTTCAACACGATTAGAAGCATATTTGAAACATATTTGAGCACTTGCAACAAAACAAAAGACTCCTACACCCTCTGTTATTACCTATTTGAATTTTAATTCAAATCTACAAAAGCAATACTGCAGAATACAGACGAAAGGAAAAATATAGTAAAAAGAGAAATACTGCGGACCAGGGGAAAACTATACCTGAAAACTAAAGAGGAAAAACTGCAGGCAAAAGGAAAACTAAAGAGAAACAAGCTGATTACCAATGGAATACTAAAAAAGAATAGGCTGGCGATTAAAAGAATACGATAGTGCAAAGCATAGAAAACGATGAGAAGAAACCAGGAAAACGCAGCAAAAAAACTACAACTACCAGGGCTTAAAACGAAAAAAGCCCCGACATCACGCCGGGACTATTTCAAAGTTTTTTAAATGTTTCAGCAGTTTTGCACTTTATGTAGTTATGATCTTATTTTTGAAAATCAGTTTTGTTTTACGTGTGCAAAATTAATAAAATTATTGATGTAAATCAAAGAAAATCTACTTTTTTATTCAAAAAACCACGCAAACGTTTGCGAATTTTCGACGCCATTTTGCGTTATTTGCGTGAAATGTGTATCAAATACAAGCTGTGCATTTGCGGTATTTCGATAATTCCAATTCCTTCAAAAGGCTTGGATTCATTCTTTCTGAAGGAACAACTAACGACTCCATGAAGAAACAACAAACGACATTCTGAAGGATCGACTAACGCTTTCATGAAGAAACAACAAATGACAATTACAATAAAAAACTATAAATAATTCCTCTATCTTTATTCAAGTAGATATTTTTTTGTTACCTTTGCACATTATATATAATACGCGTGCGCACGAGGACGATGCTTATATCTTGCGCACGAGAGTGAAACCAAATAAAATATATTCTACAGTAGAACATAAATGAAAGAATTTGTAATTTCAGAAGTCAAGGCAGAAACCGCAGTGCTCGTAGGTCTGGTAACCAAGACACAGGACGAAGCCAAGACAAAAGAATACCTCGACGAGTTGGAATTCCTCGCCGATACTGCTGGTGCGGTCACCGTGAAGAGATTCACACAGAAGGTGATTTCACCTAACCAGACCACATACGTGGGAAAAGGTAAGTTGGAGGAAATCAAACAATACATCAAGGAAGAGGAAGAAGAAGACAGAGAAATCGGTATGGTCATCTTTGATGATGAACTTTCTGCCAAGCAGATACGCAACATCGAACAAGAGTTGCAAGTGAAGATTCTCGACCGTACCTCACTCATCCTCGACATCTTTGCCATGCGTGCACAGACCGCTGCGGCAAAGACTCAAGTAGAGTTGGCACAATATCGCTATATGCTTCCACGACTGCAACGTCTTTGGACTCACCTTGAGCGTCAGGGAGGCGGTTCTGGTTCTGGCGGCGGTAAGGGTTCTGTTGGTTTGCGTGGTCCGGGTGAAACCCAGCTGGAGATGGACCGCCGTATCATCCTCGGCAGAATGAGCCTACTGAAAGAACGACTGGCAGAAATCGACAAGCAGAAGACAACCCAGAGAAAAAACCGCGGACGTCTTATCCGTGTTGCACTCGTAGGTTACACCAACGTAGGAAAGAGTACCATCATGAACCTCCTCTCCAAGAGTGAAGTCTTCGCAGAGAACAAACTCTTCGCCACACTCGACACCACCGTGCGCAAGGTTGTGGTAGAAAATCTTCCGTTCCTCCTCGCCGACACCGTTGGATTCATCCGCAAGTTGCCTACCGACCTGGTAGATTCCTTCAAGAGTACACTGGATGAGACTCGCGAGGCCGACCTGCTGTTGCACGTAGTAGATATTTCGCACCCTGATTTCGAAGAGCAGATACAGGTGGTAGAGAAAACGCTGGAGGAATTGGGATGTTCAGACAAGCCATCAATGATTATCTTCAATAAGATAGACAACTATACCTGGGTAGAGAAAGAGGAAGATGACCTGACACCTATGGAGAAGGAAAACATTCCACTGGAAGACCTGAAGAAGACATGGATGGCTAAACTCCACGATGACTGCCTTTTCATCTCGGCAAAGAACAAAGACAACATCGATGAGTTCCGCGAGGTACTCTATAAGAAAGTAAGAGAGCTCCACGTACAGAAGTATCCATACAATGACTTCCTGTACCAGGATTACGAATAAATAATACCTGGAGTTATCCCGAAAAGACAACTCCACAAAAACGTATCAACAATGAATGACTACAGACCTCTAACCTCAGAAGAAATCGAGGTGCTCAAGAGTAATGACTGTTGGGCAGAAGACTGGACCTCCGTGAATGTATCGGAGAACTTCAAGCCCAACTTTATGCATCGCGTGATGCTCTATGGTGAAGTAAACATCGGCGGATTCGACAAGAATGTAGAAGTAAGCCAAGGCTTTGTGAAGCATTCCGGCATCAACAATGCCACCCTGAGAAATGTAACCATCGGAGATGATTGCCTCATTGAAAACGTGGGCAACTTCATCAACAACTACACCATCGGTGATGATTGCTATATTTCCAACATTTCTACCATGGAAACTACCGAGGGAGCTACCTATGGCGAAGGAAATCTGGTAAGCGTGCTCAATGAGGTAGGCGAAGGAAATGTCATTCTTTTCAGCGACCTGAACAGTCAGTTGGCTGCATTCATGGTGAAGCATTTCTCCGACAAGGAACTGAAGGAGAAGATACGCTTGCTCATCAAGAGCGACATAGACACCAAGATGCCGGAACGCGGACAGATTGGAAACAACGTGAAGATTATCAATACCAAGGAGATAACCAACTGCGTGATCAATGACTTCTGCGAGGTAAACGGTGCTTCCCGACTCAGCGACTGCACCCTGTTGGGCTCCATCCATGGGAATGTATATATCGGTACTGGCGTAATTGCAGAAAACAGCATCATCGCTGAAGGTTCGAGCGTTATCAACAGTGTGAAGATACAAGATTGCTTCATCGGTGAAACTTGCCAGTTGAGCAATGGTTTCACGGCCTCAGCTTCCGTATTCTTCGCCAACAGCTACATGAGTAATGGCGAGGCATGTGCAGCCTTCTGTGGTCCATTCACAGCCTCTCACCACAAGAGCAGTCTCCTCATCGGAGGTATGTTTTCATTCTATAATGCAGGTTCAGCCACCAATTTCTCCAACCATGCCTACAAGATGGGACCTATGCACTGGGGAATCCTGGAACGCGGTTCGAAGACAGCCAGCGGCGCTTACCTGCTGATGCCTGCCACGTTAGGAACCTACTCAGTATGTTTCGGCAAACTGATGCACCATCCCGATACCCGCAATCTGCCATTCGCCTATCTGATAGCCGATGGCGACAAGATGTTCCTCATTCCAGGCAGAAACATCACAACCGTAGGTCTGTATCGAGACATCAAGAAATGGCCTAAGCGAGACCTTCGTGCTCCAGAAAACCGCAAGAGTATCGTCAATCTCGACTGGCTTTCCCCATTCTCTGTGGGAGAAGTTCTCAAAGGCAAGAAAATCCTCGAAAATCTGCGCGAGGTAACGGGCGATAATGTTTCGCAATACCTCTATCATGAGTACATCATACCAGCCACCTCGCTTCACAAGGGCATCAAGTATTACGACATTGCTCTTCGCATCTACATGGGTGCCGTACTGAAAAGAGTTCTTAAGCGCGACCCGAGCATCACCCCACCAAGCACACAGATTGGTTTGGGCGACTGGGACGACCTGTCGGGCCTCCTCCTTCCTGTATCAGAGGAAGAGAGAATCATCAACGACCTGAAAGATGGAAACATCGAGACCATCCAGGAACTCATCGAGCGATTCGAAAATATCGATGCCAACTACCGCGAGTACCAGTGGACATGGACTTACAAAATGATCTGCGATTACTACGGCATTAACGAGATTACGCTCGAAGATGCCAACCGCATTCACGAGGACTACATCAAAGCCCGCCGTTCATGGATTGCCGAAATCAAGAAGGATGCAGAGAAAGAATTTGCCATGGGAGATGTGGAAGAAGAAGTCTTCCGCAATTTCGTGGATAGTCTTGACCAGGAAATAGATTACGAGAATTAAAGAGACTGATGATGGATTACTCAACGTGTCTGTCAGATAGTTTCAGCTATTAAATTAGAATGTTTCAACAGTAAACAAGAATATTTCAACAGTTTTAAAGAACAAAAAACATTATGGCAAAAACTCCAGATTTTAAGTATGCTCCAATGTTTCAGATTGGAGAGGACAAGACAGAGTATCGCCTTATCTCTAAGGAAGGCGTAAGCACAGCAGAGTTTAAGGGTAAGACAATCCTCAAGGTTTCTAAAGAAGCTTTGACTTTGCTGGCACAGCAGGGTTTCCACGACGTAGAGTTCATGCTCCGTCGTGAGCACAATGCTCAGGTAGCTAAGATTTTGACCGACCCAGAGGCTTCTGAGAACGACAAATACGTAGCTCTCCAGTTCCTCCGCAACGCAGAGACTGCCGTAAAGGGCATTCTCCCATTCTGTCAGGATACAGGTACTGCCATCATCCATGGCGAGAAAGGTCAGCGCGTATGGACTGACTTTGAGGATGAAGAGGCTTTGAGCCTTGGTGTCTATAACACATACACACAGGACAACCTCCGCTATTCACAGAATGCTCCTCTCAATATGTATGATGAGGTAAATACCCGTTGCAACCTCCCTGCCCAGATTGACATCGAGGCAACAGAAGGTGATGAGTACCGTTTCGTGATGGTAGCTAAGGGTGGTGGCTCTGCCAACAAGACTTACTTCTATCCTATGACCAAGGCTACTATCCAGAATGAGGGTACATTGCTCCCATTCCTCGTTGAGAAGATGAAGAGTCTGGGTACTGCTGCATGTCCTCCTTACCACATCGCATTCGTAATCGGTGGTACTTCTGCTGAGAAGAACCTCCTTACCGTGAAGTTGGCTTCTATCAAATACTACGATGAGTTGCCTACTACAGGCGATGAGACAGGTCGTGCTTTCCGTGATATTGACTTGGAGAACAAACTCCTCGAAGAGGCACACAAGATTGGCTTGGGTGCACAGTTTGGTGGCAAGTACCTGGCTCACGACATCCGCGTAGTTCGCCTCCCACGTCATGGTGCCAGCTGTCCTATCGGTATGGGCGTAAGCTGCTCTGCCGACCGCAACATCAAGGCTAAAATCAACAAGGACGGTATCTGGTTGGAGAAGATGGATGAGAACCCAACAGAGTTGATTCCAGAAGAGCTTCGCAAGCCAGGCGAGGGTGCAAAGGGTATTGAAATCGACCTCGACAAGGGTATTGATTCAGTTCGCGCTGAGTTGAGCAAATATCCTGTAAGTACACGTGTCAACTTGAAGGGTACTATCATTGTGGCTCGCGACATTGCTCATGCTAAGCTCAAGGCTCGTCTGGACGCTGGCGAGGAAATGCCAGAGTACTTCAAGAACCACCCTATTCTCTATGCTGGTCCTGCCAAGACTCCAGAGGGTTATCCATGTGGTTCAATGGGTCCTACCACAGCCAACCGTATGGATCCATACGTAGATGAGTTCCAGGATCATGGTGCAAGTTTGGTAATGATTGCCAAGGGTAACCGTGGTGATATCGTAACAGAGGCTTGCAAGAAGCACGGTGGTTTCTACCTCGGTACTATCGGTGGTGTAGCTGCCGTTCTCTCTAAGAGTTCTATCAAGAGCATCGAGTGCGTAGAGTACCCAGAGCTCGGTATGGAGGCTATCTGGAAGATTACCGTAGAGGACTTCCCTGCATTCATCCTCGTAGATGACAAGGGCAATGACTTCTTCAAGCAGTTGAAGCCTTGGACACCTTGCAAGGAGTGTCAGAAGTAAAAACATATAAATCCAATAAATCCCTCTTGACTTTCTCATGATTTAGAGAAATCCAAGAGGGATTTTTATTTTCTGCGATTCAAGACTTTTTCATTTTTAGAGAAACTGTACAGACAATCAGAAAGGTCTTATCTGAAAGAAGCGTGAATAGATACGGTAATAAATTTCTATCCATCCATTCTCCACCAGATGATGCAGTTTCTTTGCCAACTTAGGATATGCATCTATCAAAGCAACAAGATCAGGATTATACTTTGTTCCCGCTCCAGCCCTCAACTCCGGCATGACGACCTCGAATGTCTTACTAATACGATAATTCCGCCCCACGCACTCTGTAGCAGCCTGCAAGCAATCACTGAGCGTCACTATATCTATCAGGAAACGAATCGGCGATTTCGTATTATCAAAATCAGCAGGATATCCGCCCTTACCATTATACCATTTATGATGCCCCACTGTCGTATCATGGAAAATCTCCAAACCAGGAACTGCTCTCAAGAAGATTTCTCCAAGCCGTGGATGCAATCTGATTATGTCAAATTCATCATCAGTCAGAGGCAAATATTCATTGTTTACGACCGACACAATAGCATTTTTTCCTATATCATGCACTTTACCTGCACTGAATATGAACGAGCGCAGAGTACGTTTATGTTTCAGTACCTCCTCTGTGTTCTTGTATCCGAAAACACCTTTGAGCAGTTCCGGCTTATATTTCAAGACACCATCCAGCAATACCCTGGCTATTTTGGCAACGTGAATAGAATGGGCATAGGTGGTTACCTGAGTAGAGACATTCAGACCACTCATAAACCGGACCATTTGCTTATAACTAAGATATTTCACCAACCGTCTGTGTGTAGATAAACGGAAAAGTTCACGTACGAAATCTGTATTTCCCTGAAAATCTTTCCGTTTTCCAAAAGCCGTCACCATATTTTGGGATATTTTCCATATCGTCTTTTTCTTCTGCGAAACAGGAACATCGGCTTCATCATTAATAATCAGAAAAATATATAGAGGCATCAGGTAATCACGGATTATTCTGTCATTCATTGGGAAATCTCTATATTTGAGCCACTTCTCATGATAATGATTCTTGCATCTTAGCCACGCTTCCTGGGAAGATATCTGCTTCGCCTTCATCTGCAAAAATACTGTACGGACAAAAGACAGATTACTCAACTCTGCTTTTTGCAGATTTCTGGAAATCACCGCCCGTGTCAAAGAATCACGAACATGGCTGTCTATAATAGTAGGAGTATAATAGTAAACATTGCACAGAAAAGCCTCATCTTTTACTTGCTGCAATTCCAGCAAGTCTCTTTTCTGGGCAGGAACAACAATCTCATCCAAGTCTTCCCTTTTCAGAAAATCATCCAGTCTCCTGTGATGTTCCTCAAAATCATGAATTGTTTCCAAGCCAAAGGCAAGCCAGATGGTATTAGGCATATACTCCAAAGCACCAGCCAAAGCGAAGTCATAATGCGGATAGCGCTTGGCATCTTCAGATAGAATCGCTTTGCCTGCCTGATAAGCTTTTTTCAGATATTTGATATCTCCACCCAAGTTCCACATCTGTTCATAACTGTAGAGCCGCCAGAAATTGAATACATTCGTATATTTTACGCTATCAGGCAGATAACCACCACCTTTTTCAAGAATGTCACTCATTCTAACCAACAGAAAAGGATCATATAAGTTTTTGCGAACATACCCTTGCTCTATGGAATGACAAAAATCAAGATAGATTTCTTCTGGAATGGAATCCCCATGCTTGGTAAGAAATTCCCTGATTCCTCGCATGATTTCCTGATTGGCTGCATAGATCTGATGATTCTTGATGGCGCGACGACGGAAATAATTAACCCATTTATCATGCTCTTTGATCAGAAAGATACTATCATTATAACGGTTATATGTCAGGCGGTTTTTGGCAAGAATATCAAAACAAAGTTTAAAGTCTATTGTGTCGAGGTCATCATCCAGTTCTTCAGCAGAATTATCAGCCGATTCTTCAAGAGTAACTGTGGATGGACTTCCGGTCAAGGCATTAGCCGCCTGCATTTCATCTGGAATACTTTGCTTATGAGAAATCAGTTTGCCTGGAGTGATTCCTTGCACACTGGTATAGAATGAAGAAACAAACAGGATAAAGAAAAGGAAAAGCAGTTGGAATGAGAGATGACCAGATACTCTCTTGCCACCATCGTTCAGTATATTATAAAAAAATGCTCTCAAAACCTATACAATATATTTTTAATGTGGCAAAGATACAATCTTTTTTCAATTAAAACAAATATTGCAAAGAATATTTCAAAAAAAGCCACAATTCATAATAAAATGAATTGCAGCTTTTTACATTAACTAAATATCAACTATAATCTATGAAACAAAACTAATCGCCTATTACTTGGTGTATTCCTCTGGAATAATTGGCATCGCTCCATTCTGAGTACAAACGTAAGCACTTACCTTGACGGCAAGTTCATGAGCCTCAGTAATACTCTTGCCTTTCAGAATGCTGGCACAGAAAGTACCTGTAAAACTATCGCCGGCACCTACAGTATCTGCCACCTCTACCTTTGGAGTCTCCTGGAATGACTTCACACCTGGAGCAAAAACATAACTGCCATTTACACCGCAGGTCAACACAAGCATATCGAGATTGTACTTACCGAGAATCAACCAGCACTTGTTCTCGATATCCAAACCTGGATAACCGAAAAGACGACCGATAGTAATCAACTCCTCGTCGTTAATCTTCAATACATTGCAGCGTTTCAAGCTCTCGGTAATCACTTCTGGAGTATAGAAGTTTTGACGGAGATTGATGTCGAAAATCTTCAGACAATCGTTTGGAGTATAATCAAGGAACTTATAGATCGTTTTGCGGCTTACCTCGCTGCGCTGAGCTAAGGAACCCCAGCAAACAGCACCTGCATTGGCAGCAATCTCCTTGATGTCATCAGTAAATGGGATATTATCCCAAGCCACACCCTGCTTGATATCGTAAGTAGGAACACCCTCTTTATCGAGCTGCACCTGAACAGTTCCTGTAGGATAATCAACCTCAGGTATCACATATTTCAACTTTTTCTCATCAAGAAGGCGAAGAGCTGTATCGCCCAAGACATCCTTACCCACAGCACTCACAGCCACAGAATGCAGACCATGCTGACCTGCGTGGTAAGCGAAATTGGCAGGAGCACCACCAAGTTGAGAACCAGAAGGGAGAACATCAAAAAGAATCTCACCCAAACCTACACAATATTTTTTATCTAAATTCTTTGTTTCCATAATTACACCTTATTATATATAGTATAAATTCTATATATGCTAAAAACGATAGTGAATAATAATTATTGTATTTATCTGATTTGTATTTACAATGAATCAGTATTGTATCTCTAACTAAGAAAAGAAGTTTTTCTCCTTAGAAGAAAGTTGTGTTCAACGTCGTTGAATACACGTTCAACGTCTCTGAATGTCGGTTCAACGTCTTTGAACGCACGTTCAACGACGCTGAACGAAACTTTCTATAGGGATGGAAGAACTTTTATGCCAGCCTACGGATATAAGTGAAGAGATAAACTACACCTACCGCCATTACAGCCACAGCACCAACCTGACCGAAGGTATCGCTGGCAAAGCCCATGAACAATGGGAAGATGGTACCGCCAAAGAGTCCCATAATCATCAACCCACTCACCTCATTCTTCTTCTCCGGCATAGCAAGCAGAGCCTGAGAGAAAATCATGGAAAAGACATTAGAGTTACCATATCCCACCAGGGCGATGGCTATATAAAGCATTGTCTTGCTCTCGCCTACCCACATACCGATCATACTCAGAGCCATCATTACAACGCTGATCATGAAGAAAGTGCGAGTTCTCATCATGCGGAGGAAAGCAGTACCAGTGAAACATCCGATGGTACGGAAGATGAAGTAGAGCGATGTGGCGAAAGCTGCATCATTCAAACTCCAGCCCAAACGCTCCATCAAAATCTTAGGAGCTGTGGTGTTGGTACCCACATCGATGCCTACATGACACATGATACCGATGAAGGAAAGCAACACGATAGGTTTGCCAAGCAACTTGAAACACTCACCAAAGCCAGAAGCCTTGCCTTCATTCTTTTCTTCCTCAATAGGAGTACCTGCCAGGAAGAATGTGGCTGTTATTCCGATAATCATATAGATTGGGAAAAGAACTCGCCAACCCAAACCGAAGGATGGAATGCTTGCCATAGCACCCCACATAGCGATGTATGGTGCAAGGAAAGAAGCGATGGCCTTGACAAACTGACCAAAGGTCAAAGTGGAAGCCAGATTCTTACCCGTTGTCACTACAGAAACCAGAGGATTCAAGGATGTCTGCATCAAGGCATTTCCTATACCCAACAAAGAGAATGAAACGAGCATCACTCCGAAACTCTCACCGAAGATAGGCAAGAGAAGAGAAATGACGGTAACGAGCAAAGACAGGAGTACAGTCTTCTTTCTACCTATCTTATTCATCAGGATTCCAGTAGGAACCGAAAATATGAGAAACCAGAAGAATACTAAAGATGGGAACAGATTGGCTGTCGAATCATTGAGATTCAGGTCTTCTTTTACATAGTTGGAGGCTATGCCTACCAGATCTACGAATCCCATGGCGAAGAAACAGAGCATCACCGGGATGATTGTCAGTTTTGATGATTTATTCATAATTGTTAGAGTTATTGTTTCTTGTTTTCTGCTGCAAAGGTAGCGACAAACGATATCTTCTATGATAAAATAACGTTCATCGACTACCATTTTTGTTGTATTGCTACATCAGTAACACTCTTAGAAACAATAGTGATTACAAACCAAGTTTATGAAGCTTCATATTCTTGAACTCTGCCTTGCCACCCTGAGTATAGAGCTTCACATTCTCGTATGGAGCTACAGGGAAAACGAGGTTGGTCATGGCGATGCGACCGCCATCAACGAAGAGCTCAACAGATGACTTATCTACGAAGATATCTACATGATAGGTCTTCTTGCCATCCTCGCAAAGACTCAATGGAGCCCAGGTAGCGAGAGCGAAATCATTCTTGTAGTTGATGGAATTGGCTATGCGGGCAGGCTCCTTGCCTTCTGCAGCCAACTGCTTGTCCCAAGCCAGCTCGATATCGTGAGGAACAGACTGCTTACCGAAATCGGTCAAACCGCTCTCTGTTCTATCCATCACTACCTTGCCCTGCTTCATATCGAAGTAGATCATGGTGCGCTCACGCTTGTTGTTTGAAATCTCGATACCTGCAATGCCGTTAGCATCTGGAGTTACATCAGCCTCAATCTCAAAGGCACCCTCCATGTTGGCTGCAACACCCTTCAGATCCTTAGCATCAGTTACAGAAGCATCAGCCAAATCCTTGGTATCCTTTCTCAAGGCATATACCTCAGGAGCTACATCCTCAGAAATATAATACTTGCCATTCTTCTCGTAGAGTTTCAACTCTCTTGGCAAGCCATTGGCACCACGATTCTGCTTGAACGGAGTGAGGTTGGCATACTGCCAGTTGCTCATCCAGGTGATTCCCAATACTCGGTCGCCAGTGTTAGAGAAGGTAACGGTAGCGTAATGATCCTTACCCCAATCGAGCCACTTCACGTCGTGGGCATCAGGACAGGTAAAGTTCTTGCCATCGAAATCGCCTACGAAATACTCTGTAGCGCTGCCACCAAACCAGCAACCAGGGTTGATATTCATCGTCATCACCCACTTCATCTTCTTCTTATCACCATTTACAGGCAACTGGAAGAAGTCTGGGCACTCATACTGACATGGCTGCTGCCCCATGCCCTTGCCGAAAGCACTTACATAAGTCCACTTCTTCAAGTTCTTTGACTTATAGAAACGAGTCTCCTTATCGGCAGAAACAATCATATACCAGCACTTTCCCTTCTCATACCAGAACACCTTAGGGTCACGGAAATCCTTCAAGCCATCGAATGGAGTCAACACTGGGTTGCCCTCATACTTAGTAAAGGTACGACCATTGTCGTTACTATAGGCGATGCACTGCACCTCATCGTGGTTCACACTGTTGTTGGTATAGATAGCGATGATGGCATTCTTGCCAAAACCTGCCGTATTCTTCTTATCCACAACCGAGCTACCAGAGAAGATATGACCTACAGGGTCGCGGGCGATGGCTGGATCGAGATGCTCCCAATGAACCAGGTCCTTGCTTACGGCATGTCCCCAGTGCATATTGCCCCACTTGCTTCCGTATGGGTTATACTGGAAATAGAGATGATACTCACCATCCTTATACACCATTCCGTTAGGGTCGTTCATCCAACCATAGAGCGGAGTGAAGTGATAAGAAGGACGATAGTAATCGGTATTGGTAGTATCGAATGTATTGCTGAGCTTGAGCAAGCTGAGAGCCAAGGCATCCTTCTTCAAACCGAGAATCTTGACGGTAGCGGTCTTACCCTTGCCCAAGGCAAATGGCACGAAGTAATCAGAACCATTCTGAGCCAGGCGAACGTCCATCCAGGTATCATCCTTAGAACCTGTATCAAGCAAAACCTGAGCCTCATCCTTCTCTTCCTGGATAGGGAGAAGAAGATACTTGGTAGGATTCTCCACCTTGATGATAGTAGTATCACCCTTTTGTTCGATGTTCATCTTCTGTGCAAAGGCAGAAGTTGTAGCTGATGCCATCAACATGAGGCAGGCAGCCTTCATCATATTGTTCGTTTTCATTGTTTAATTATTGTTTAGTTCGACTTATGATTGATAGATTTGCACTATAAATGCAAAGTTGTTATTCTAAAAACGTTGTATTTTTCTTATATTATCGACAGCCCTATACCTTATTATATATAGGAGCTGTCGATAGTGTTTTGAAGATTTAGAGCGATTAAAACTTCAAAGAAGCAGTAAACTCTATGGTGAATGGACGGAGATAACTACCCGTCATAATCTGATTCTTAATACCCTTAGCCTCATCCTTGGTAATCAACTCAGCACCTGCGATACTACCCTTGGCACCAGTCTGGTTGAGGAAGTTGACTACGGTACAACCGAGAGCCAGACGCTTGGTTGCCTGCCAGTTCAAACCTCCGAAGGTTTCCCAGTGACCATTGAAGTAGTAGGCCTCATTGATGTTGGCGTAGGTCTTGCTGAAGTAACGGAAGCTGGTCCAGAGCTTGATGTCCTTGGTAATCATGTAACTTGGATCCAACTCGATGAGAATCTGAGGAATCTCTGCTACGATATTGCCAGTGGCGTTGATTTTGCCAACATAACCATCGTTGAAGGTGATGCTGGTTTCATACTTCTTGTAAGTAGGCTTCTGATAAGTGAAGAGGAAGTGGAAATCGAATCCCTTGAATGGATGAGCCACAGCATCGGTTGTCCAACCCCATGTCTGGATATCGTAAGTCATTGGCGCAGCTTTGATTTCACTGCCATGCTGGAGGTTGAGAGTTGCATTGTTGTTGGTCTTTGAAATATAAGAGAACAACGATGTCAGACTCAGCCAAGAGTTGTTGTAGTAGATACCTGCACGACCGAGTGGCACAGAAATCTTATCCACGTTTGGCAATGTAGCTGGGGCGAAAGTCTCGAACTTAGGATGCTGAACGATGTAAGTGAAATCACCAGTGAAGCCGAAGTTATCGGTCAACTTATAAGTTGCTGCTACAGAGAAATCGTAGTTCAACCAGTTGTAACTCAAGTCTGCTGGTGCAATCTTGGTTCCATCTGCTGCCGTAGCACCGAGATAATAATCGGCAAAACGACCTACGAAATCACCGTTTGCATTCTTCACGGCAGCGTTTTCACCCTTCAGCTTCTGCCACTCCAAACGTGCACCATAGTAGAGGTTCAACTTATTGGTCACGTCCCAATCGTGAGTGAAGTAGAGAGCCAGTTTGTTTTCGCTTCCCTTGTAATACTCAGAGGCATTCTTGTTGAAATCGTAGAAATAGCTATTGCGCTTGTTGGCATCCCAAACTCGCAAAGCATAACTACCATCAGCAGGAACACTCTGGTCATACATGGTAGTATTTGAACAGTAGTCAATATGATAGAACCACTCATTCACACCGAGGCGGAAAGTGGAAGTTCTGAATTTCTTGGAGAGTTCAGAGGTAAAGAGTACCTCATCTATCTTACCAGCATTCAAACAAGACATACGGGTCTGCACATACTGTCCATCGTAAGCCTTTTCCTGACCATTAATATCACGGTACTGATAGTTATATGTACCCTGACTTGCACTCTTCAAATCGATGATAGACATCGGAGTCTGATAAACCATCGCACCGCGAGAATGGTCGTACTTCAAAGTAGCCTTCCAGTTCAAGCCATTATCAAAACGATAGTTGTTCATCAAAGTCACCTCGCTCGCCTTGTTTAAGCAGGCATCATAGAGCGTAGTCTGCTCCAATTCGCCAGTTCTCATATTGCGATAGGTCATCTCATTATCGATAGGAAGATAAGAAGTAGTTCCGAGCTTGAACTTTCCATATTCCTTCACGCTTCCATCGCCTACATAAATGAATGGAGCACTCTGGGTTGCATAGTTATATACGTTGTGGCTGTTGGCATACTTATACATAGCTGTAAACTCACCACGATTGCCGTTATACTTCTTTGTAAGGAGCGCCTTGTAAATCTGAGTACGATCCTGATAAGGAGTTGACTTGATCTTGAATGTTCCTGGATCGAAATCCTGATACATATTAAAGCTGTAGTACCAGTCCCTACCCAAATCACCATTCAGATTCAAGGAGAATTCCTGCAATCCGAAGTGATTGCTCTTATAATTCAACGTACCATTGAAACCTTTCTGTCCCTTCTGGGTGAATGAGTTTACGGCATAACCAATATTACCAGTAGTAATGGCTGTCTCAGCAATCTTGAGCAAACCCTGATGACTCAAACTTGCATCGCCACGCCAGATTGTATTCACGGAGTGAGGATTGGTTGCATAAGTAACAGGCAAACCATTTTCCAACACATTGACATCGGCTGATGGAAGACCAATCTGAATCTCACGAGGACCATTCGCACTGGCTGCATTCAACATCACATTACGATTACCCTCCTCCTTAGAGTTGGCGTTGTCGTCTTGTGCTAAAACTGAAGAGACATGAAGTAATGAAAGCGCAAGCACCATGGCTGCTGACTTTCTCATAGAATAGGTGTTCATAACCTTAATGATTTTAATTGTTAGCTTATTGTTTTGATTTCTGCTGCAAAATTATATAAAGGTATGAACACATACTTAAAATATCCTTTCATCTGATATAACTTTCCGTTCATTGTAACAAAATTAATAGCCAATGAACGTTTTTTATCAGCAAAAGAAGCATCAGAAACATCTAATAAGCAAAATTTTCTAAAAGATTTGTTTCAAAAAAGAATAAAACAGTATCTTTGCATCAGATTGAGATAAGTCGGATTACAACAAGACGATGGAAGAACGCAAGATCATACATATCGACATGGATGCTTTCTTTGCGGCTGTAGAGCAAAGAGACAATCCGGAATTTCGGGGCAAACCGGTAGCGGTAGGCTTCGACGGTCCACGTGGTGTGGTTTCTACAGCCAGCTATGAGGCAAGGAAGTATGGCGTTCACTCGGCGCAATCCATCGCTCAAGCCAAGCAGCGCTGCCCTAATCTCATCATCGTGCCCTGCCGGCATGATTATTACGCTAAAATATCCCATCAGATACATCAGATATTCCAGGAATATACCGATCTCATCGAACCCATCTCCATAGATGAAGCCTTTCTTGATGTAACACAGAATAAGAAAGGGATAGAACTGGCGGTGGATATCGCCAAAGAAATCAAAACCCGTATCAAGGAAGCAACCGGACTCACCGCCTCGGCTGGCATCAGCTACTGCAAGTTTCTCGCCAAAGTGGCTTCTGATTACCGTAAACCTGATGGTATCTGCACCATTCATCCCGACAAGGCGCTCGATTTCATCGCCCAGCTACCCGTAGAGGATTTTTGGGGCGTAGGCAAGAAAACCTTGCAAAAGATGCACTTCATGGGTATCTTCAACGGAGCTGACCTACGGAAAGTATCCGAGGAACATCTGGTTGAAGTGTTCGGAAAAGCGGGTCATATCTTCTATGACTTTGCCCGTGGGATAGACAACAGACCTGTTATCACAAGCAGAGTGAGGAAGTCTGTGGGATGCGAACAGACTTTTCTGGAAGATATCTATAAAAAAACGGCAGTCATCATAGAACTCTATCATTCAGTACTTGAACTCCAGGAGCGGATTTCCAAGAGTGGATTTGAGGGTAGGACATTAACTTTAAAGGTGAAGTTTTCCGACTTCACCCAGATTACCCGCAGCATTTCACAAGAGAAAATCCTGAAGAAAAAAGGAGAAATACTGCCACTTGCCAAGCGATTGCTCCAACAAGTGGATTACTCCACCAGCCGCCCTATCCGCCTTCTCGGCTTGTCTGTAAGCAATGCTACTTCAGAAGAAGCAAAGAAAGAGGACAGGGAAAACAGTAGCCAAGGACCAGAATACCGGGAACTGGAACTGGAGTTTGAAGATTGGGAATAAAGACTTTAGTTATTCCCTACTTCTCCTGGCAACATACCATATTCTTCCTTAAAACACTTCGTAAAGTAAGAAGGTGCAGAAAAACCGACATCATAGGCGACCTCTGAAACACTCATACTACGGCTTTCAAGTAGTCGTTTAGCCTTGGCAAGACGAGCCTTGCGAAGCAAATCTACTACAGAAGACCCCGTCATAGCTTTCACCTTACGATAGAGTTGCACACGACTCAAGCCGATTCCTTTGCCAATATCCTCTACGCCAAACTCACTGTCTGAAAGATTCTTCTGGATAATAGCATGAAGTTGATTGAGGAACTGCTTGTCTCTATCTTCCAACTGGTTCATAGCTACTTCCTGTTCTGCTGTTTGAGAAGTCTGATTGAAAATATTCTCAAAATGACTCTTCAGCAATCTTCGCTGCTTGAGAAGGTTTTCTATACGGGACAAAAGAACCTTGCCATGGAATGGTTTGGTAATGTAAGAATCAGCACCATACTCATAACTTTGGGCACGATGCTCATCCAGATTTTTAGCAGTGAGCACAATGACAGGAATATGAGAAGTGATGGTCTGGGTCTTCAACTGCCTTGTAAACTCCAAACCATTCATCACAGGCATCATGACATCACAGATTACCAAATCAGGAACTTCCTTCCGGGCGATTTCCAAACCTTCCTTACCATCGGAAGCCTCAAAGATATAAAACTTATCCTGCAAAAGCGTGCGAATATATTGACGAATGTCATTATTATCATCAATCACCAATAAAGAAGGTTTATTTCCTTGCTCATCCAACAACTTCTGGAGTTTTCCATTTTGTTTATTTCCATCGTCGATATACTGCAAATCAGACTCATTAATCGTCATTTTACCTACTGATAATGAAGCACTTTCAGAGTTATCCACAATTTCATCATCATTGTGGATAACCTGTGCATCACCTATCTGTTTACAAGGAATAACTACTATAAAATTGCTACCCTGATCCGTTTTGCTCTCCACCCAAGCCTTGCCATGATGTAACTCCACAAACGACTTGACAAGGGCCAATCCGATACCCGTTCCACTGGCAGCACCTTTGGCCTGAAAGAAACGTTCAAACACCTTTTCTGCTTCTTCATGAGAAATTCCCATGCCCGTATCACGCACATCGATACGGAAAAAATCCTTATAAGAATTGATGGTCTCGGCAGATAAACCTTTAACCTGATGAGGATCAACCATTTTTAAAGATACAAAAATATCGCCTCCAGCAGGAGTATATTTCAAGGCATTGCTTAAGAGATTGAATACTACACGAGCAATTTTCTCTTTATCAGCCACTATCTTTCCCTGTCTCTTAAATTCTTCTACATCCAGATGAAGCATGATATGCTTACGTTCAGCTGCCAGCAGGAAATCACTTGTCCAAAGCGTCAACGCCTTTACAAGGTCAAAACAATAAAGTTCCAAATCCATCTTTCCATTCTGAATCTTGCGGAAATCAAGAATACTTCCTACTAACTGCTGAAGTGCCAAGGCATTACGCTGTACCATCTTCAGCAAATCTCTTGCTTTCCCCTTGATACTATTATTCTCCAAAAGCATCTCTACCGGATCTGCTATCAAAGTAAGCGGCGTGCGAAGTTCATGACTGATGTTGGTAAAGAATACCAAGCGGGAATTAGTTAATTCCATAACTTCATCATTCAAGCGCTTTAGCTCATCATTTTTCTGTCCCAATTCGCCATTAACCCTTTTCAGTTCATCGTTCGTATTTGCCAGTTTTTCGTTCAACTTTACTTTAACAACATAACCTCTGAATATCAGCGCTGAACCTGCAATACAGATAAAAAGGAACAGACATAAGCCTATCAGCATGACTTGCTGAGAATTATAATCAGCAAGATACTGATCGACTTGCTTGTGCAAAGTTTTCAGATTCCGTGCCTGCCGCTCAGCATCCCTTGCTTCCATCAAAGTAAGATCAGCATTAGCCTTGGTGATAATGGAAGTACTCAGATAATTATCCTTCTTGTAAGGTTTATTACTTAATATCTTCATAGCCAAGGCAATAACCTCATCACCCTTGGTAGGATAAAGATAGGAAGCATCAAACACCCCATCACGTACCAGTTCCAGTCCGCCACCTTCTGTTGCCATACCATCTACGCCCGTATATTTATAATTGCGCTTCACGCCCATCTGCTGAGCAGCCACGTATGCACCCCAAGCCAGACGGTCGTTATGAGCAAAGACATAGTCAAAATCCTGCGTTTCTTTCAGAATTTTCTTCATCGCCTGAATACCACTCTCCTCTTTCCAGTCACCTCCCTCAGAAGCAACGACTTGAATATCCGGATAAGAATGAATGGCATCCATAAAACCACGATGACGCTCCAAAGCAGGGGAAGACCCTTCAAGTCCGCAAAGCTCAACAACACGTCCCTTACCCTGCAGTTGCTGAGCTATATATTTGCCCATAGAGTTACCTATCTTATAATTGTCACAACCTATGAAAGCTGTATATTTATCAGTATTGGACATACGGTCATACAAAATCACAGGGATTCCCTTGTCATAGGCACGCTCAACAGCCTTGGAAATGGCACTCATCTGATTAGGAGAAATAATCAGCAAATCTACACCTTCATCTACAAACTGGTTGACCTGCTTGTTCTGTAACACATTATCATCATTCGAAGAAGCAAGTTTCACAATAATCGAATCATTGAGGTATTCTCCCATCTTCAACTCATCATTGAGTTTATCGCGCCAAATATCCTCAGAGCATTGGGATACTCCGATGACATATTTCTTTGGATGCTTCACGCAGCCAACAGTAAGTAAACAGCCAACAAATCCAATTAATACAATTATTATAAAATGGAATAGTCTGGTATTATAACACTTCATAAACTTTGAAATTTAAATAACCATATTGCAGTTTATCCCTCAAAAGGCATTTTTACTAATATTGAAATTCGTGACAAATATACGATTATTTTTTGAAATATCAGACAAGAATGCAATATTTTTTAATAATTTTCAAAATTAGAGCCTATAAACCTGGTTTGGAGAAAAAGAAAAAAGGAAGATAAAAAGCGGTATAATCAAAAATCCAATGAAGATACCAATACCTTAAACTACAAGAATAAACATTTCATATTCAGATATATACAACAGTTATCAACAATAAATAGAAAGATGTGGATAACTTTATAAAACCTTGTGGATAAAATAGGGAAAGTTTTGAGCATAAAAAAACACTAACTTTTCAGTTAGTGTTCTTTTTGTAGCGGGGGTGGGACCCGAACCCACGACCTCCGGATTATGAATCCGACGCTCTAACCAGCTGAGCTATCCCGCCATCACAGCAAATCGTTTTCTCGATTGCGGGTGCAAAGGTAATACATTATTTTGAATTGAACAAATTTTTCTGCATTTTTTTTCGAAAAAAGTGCATTTTTTTATTTTCACCCTATTTGCAGCCTATTTTACACCTTAATAAATATATAAAATCTGCAAAAATGAAGGATATTCTATTTTTTTGTGTTACCTTTGCAGACTGAAAATGAATAAACGGAATATACCGACTTGTTCAATAGACATAAATAAGATGCTTCGAATTAAGAAATTAGACATATTTATCGCCAAACAGTTTGGCTTACTCTTCATAGGAACATTTTTCATCTGCCAGTTTGTGCTGATGATGCAATTCTTGTGGAGATACATTGACGAACTCATCGGAAAAGGACTGACCATGGAAGTGATGGCTCAATTTTTCTGGTATATGGGATTAATGCTTGTTCCCCAAGCATTACCACTTGCTATTCTTCTTTCCTCCCTGATCACATTTGGTAATCTCGGTGAAAGTTCAGAGCTCACAGCCATCAAAGCTGCGGGTATTTCCCTGATGCAATCCTTCCGCTCTCTGATTATCATCACCATCATCATCATGTTGGGTTCCTTCTATTTCCAAAACAACATTGGTCCAAGTTCCAACATGAAACTTACCCAGCTCCTCATCTCAATGAAACAGAAGAGTCCGGAACTGGAAATCCCAGAAGGTATTTTCTATGATGGTATTCCTAACTGCAACCTGTACGTTCAGAAGAAAGATATCAAAACCGGTAAGCTCTATGGAGTAATGATCTACCGAATGACAGACAGCTACGAAGATGCTGCCATCATTCTTGCCGACTCAGCCATGCTCCAGAGTACAGCCGAAAAGAAACACCTCCTGCTTACTCTCTGGAGCGGCGAATGGTTTGAGAACATGCAAAGCAGCGAAATGGCAAACAGTGCTTCCGTTCCATACAGAAGAGAGTCGTTTATCAGCAAAAGAATCGTTCTGGATTTCGATGCAGACTTCAATATGACAGACGCAGCATCGCTATCCAACAATGCCAAGGGCAAGAGTTTGGAACAGATCTACCATACCATCGACTCGCTGAATGCAAGATATGACTCAGTAGGAAGAAGTTATCTGGCAGATGCATCTGTAAGATATTACCGAATCCCATCAGTCAGCAAAGCAGACTCAGCCAATGCCATCAAGAAGGCAGAAGCAAAGGGATACGAGATAGATACCTTATTCAACAGACTCCCGCAAGATCAGAAGATCAGAGTTATCAACAGCGCTTTGTCGGATATTCGACAAGCATCGAGTGACCTTGACTTCAAGAGCATGATGACCGGTGATGCAGACCAGATTATCAGATTACACAAGATTGAGGCCATCAGCAAGTTTATGCTTGCCCTGTCGTGTCTGATATTCTTCTTCATCGGTGCGCCACTCGGTGCCATCATCCGAAAAGGAGGACTCGGTTTCCCGGTTGTGATATCCGTGCTGATCTTCATCATCTACTTCATCCTGGATAATTCCGGATACCGAATGGCAAGAAGCGGAATGTGGGCCATCTGGTTTGGTAAGGGTTTGGCATCAGCGGTCATGATTCCACTGGCTATCTTCGTCACCTGGAAAGCCACCAACGACTCTGCCGTGTTCAACATCGATGCCTATAAGGAATTCTTTGCAAAACTGTTTGGCATCCGACTGAAACGCCACATTTTCGGCAAGGAAGTTATCATCAACAACCCGGATTACACGGCAGATGCAGAAAAATTAGCAAAGATTACAGAAGATGTATATATATATAATAAGGTGCAGCACCTCAAAAGACTGCCTAATTTCATCAATGTATTCTTCAGATATCAGCCTGACCACGAGATAGAACGCATCAGCGAGGAATTGGAAAACGTGATAGAAGACCTGACAAATACAAAGAACAAGTTCATTCTGCACGATTTGAACAAATATCCGATCCTGGCCACCAAGGCACATACACGACCATTCGAAAGAAAATGGCTGAATATCGCTGCGGCTATCATCGTACCACTCGGTATCGTACTATATCTGCGAATGTGGAGATTCAGAATGCGTCTGTACAGAGACCTGCGTATCATCTCTCAGACCAACACCGATATCATCGGCAGAATAAAAGATATACAAACACGTAATAATCAAAATGTAACTATAAAATAAAGTATCAAAATGGCAGATTTAAGATTAAACAACATTGAAGATGCTGTAAAAGACTTCAAAGAAGGAAAATTCGTAATTGTTGTAGATGATGAAGATCGCGAAAACGAAGGCGATCTCATTATTGCAGCAGAGAAGATAGATGCAGAAAAGGTAAACTTCATGCTCAAACACGCAAGAGGCGTACTTTGCGCTCCTATCACCATCAGCAGATGTGATGAATTGGACCTTCCTCATCAGGTATCTGATAACACCTCTATGTTGGGCACTCCTTTTACGGTAACGATTGACAAACTGGAAGGATGCACCACAGGTGTTTCTGCACACGACAGAGCCGAGACCATCAAGGCGTTGGCTGATCCAAACTCCACTGCTCAGACATTCGGACGTCCGGGTCACATCAACCCACTCTATGCACAAGATAATGGCGTACTCCGTCGCAGTGGTCATACCGAGGCAGCTATCGACCTTTGTAGAATGGCAGGTCTCTACCCTGCAGGTGCGCTCATGGAAATCATGAATGAGGACGGAACGATGGCTCGCCTTCCAGAACTCCTTAAATTTGCCAAGGAATGGGGCTTGAAAGTCATCTCTATCAAAGACATGATTACCTACCGACTGAAGAAGGAATCACTCATCGAAGTGGGCGAAGAAGTTGACATGCCTACAGAATATGGTCATTTCCGACTGATTCCTTTCCGTCAGGCCAGCAACGGCCTGGAACACATGGCTCTCATCAAGGGCGAATGGAATGAAGATGAACCTATTCTGGTACGTGTTCATTCTTCATGTGCTACAGGCGACATCTTGGGAAGCATGCGCTGCGACTGCGGACAGCAGTTGCACAGAGCTATGGAAATGATAGAAAAAGAAGGAAAAGGTGTAGTCATATACATGCAACAGGAAGGTAGAGGCATCGGTCTGATGAACAAGATTGCTGCATACAAGTTGCAGGAAGAAGGCTATGACACCGTGGATGCCAACACACATCTCGGCTTCAAGCCAGATGAGCGCGACTATGGATGCGGTGCACAGATGCTGCGCCAGTTGGGAGTTCACAAGATGCGTTTGCTCACCAACAACCCAGTCAAGCGAGTTGGCCTGGAAGCTTATGGTCTCGAAATTGTAGAAAATGTACCTATCGAAGTTGTACCTAATAAATACAACGAACGGTATCTCAAGACCAAAAGAGACAGAATGGGTCATACCTTGCACCTTTAAAAAGAGAGAAAAAAGAAAAAAGATGTTATTATTTTATTGCAAAAATAGAATTAATGACACTTTTTCTTCTCTAAAAGAAATAAAATGATTAATTTTGCAGGCAAAACATTAATATAAATTGAATTATGGCACAATTATCTGATCGTCTAAACAGATTGGCACCTTCAGCAACGCTGGCGATGTCACAGAAGAGTAGTGAAATGAAAGCTCAAGGAATTGATGTAATCAACATGAGCGTAGGAGAACCAGACTTCAACACTCCGGAGAATATCAAAGAGGCAGCAAAGAAAGCTATTGATGATAACTTCTCCAGATATTCACCAGTTCCTGGCTATCCTGATTTGCGAAAAGCAATTGTTGCCAAACTAAAAAATGAGAACGGACTCGACTATACCGTCAATGAAGTGATCGTAGGCACAGGTGGCAAGCAGGGTATCTGCAACGTAATCCTCGCACTTGTCAACCCAGGCGATGAAGTGATTATCCCTGCACCATATTGGGTAAGTTACCCACAGATGGCAAAGTTGGCTGGTGGTGTACCTGTCATCGTCAACGCAGGTTTCGACCAGGACTTCAAGATGACTCCAGAGCAATTGGAGGCAGCAATCACTCCTAAGACCAAGATGCTTATCCTCTGCTCACCAAGCAACCCAACAGGTAGCGTCTATTCCAAGGAAGAGTTAGCAGCATTAGCTGATGTCCTCAGAAAGCATCCAGATGTATTCGTACTTGCAGATGAAATCTACGAGCACATCAACTACATCGGCAAGCATCACAGCATTGCTCAGGAACCAGGTCTCAAGGAGCAGGTCATCATCGCAAACGGTGTATCAAAAGCATACGCTATGACAGGATGGAGAATCGGTTTCCTGGCAGGTCCAGAGTGGATTATCAAGGGCTGCAACAAATTGCAGGGACAATATACAAGCGGTACATGCTCTGTTAGCCAGAAAGCAGCAGAAGCAGCCTACACACTCGACCAGAGTGCAGTAGAAGAAATGCGTCAGGCATTCGAGCGCCGCAGAGACCTGATTGTCAAGCTCGCCAAGGAAGTTCCTGGTTTGGAAGTCAACATTCCTCAAGGAGCCTTCTATCTCTTCCCAAAATGCAACTCTTACTTTGGCAAGAGCAATGGAGACAAGACCATCAACAACTCAACAGACTTCGCCATGTACCTCTTGGAGGAAGCCCATGTAGCGACAGTAGGTGGTGATGCCTTCGGTGATTCAGATTGCTTCAGAATGAGCTACGCAACAAGCGACGAGAACATCAAGGAAGCAATCCGCAGAATCAAAGAAGCCCTGAGCAAACTCAAGTAAAAAAGAGCCTCCCCCAAAAGAGGCTTTTTATATCGGAATGCTTTAAGGGTAAAAATTTGACGAGAAAAGGATAAAAGACGAGAAAAAGTAAAAATTAACGAGATATTTTGACCAAATATAAGAAATATCTCGTTAAAACTTCTTAATTACGTTCGTAGTTCTTATTTAATTATTATCTTTGCCAAAGGATTGACCAAAAACGATAACCTGAAAGTGTCAACAACACCAAAAGGTAACAAAAACATATAAAAAGAAACAATAAATAAATTTATTAACTAATAATTTAAAAAGTAAAATTATGGCAACTACAAAACAAGCAGCCCCAGCTAAAAAGTCTGAGGGCTTTCAGGGAGTAAGAGGCGCATTCTGGATCATCGTGGTATGTGCTATCATCGCATTCACATTGTTCTTCACATGGTTTGGAAACGACATGCACTTCCAGGATCCAGGTGTACAGGATCACCCAGCAGACATTTGGGGTACAATCTACAAAGGTGGTGTTATCGTACCTGTTATCCACACTTTATTGCTCACTGTATTGGCAATGACAATCGAGCGTTGGTTGGCTCTTAAGACCGCTACTGGTACAGGTGCACTTCCTAAGTTCGTTGCAAACATCAAGACAGCTTTGAACGCAAATGACTTCGCTAAGGCAGAGCAGCTCTGCAACAAGCAGCGCGGTACTGTAGCTAACGTTGTTATGGCTTCTTTGAACGCTTACAAGTCAATGGAGTCTGGCGCTAATGCTTCTTTGAAGAAGGCACAGAAGGTAGCTAAGATTCAGCAGGCTCACGAGGAGGCAACACAGTTGGAGATGCCAACTTTGACAATGAACTTGCCTATCATCGCTACAATCGTAACACTTGGTACATTGACCGGTCTTCTCGGTACTGTAACCGGTATGATCAAGTCATTCCAGGCCATGGGTGAAGGTGGTGGCGCTGACTCAGCAGCACTTTCTGTAGGTATTTCTGAGGCTTTGATCAACACCGCATTCGGTATCTTGACTTCATGGTGTGCCGTTGTATCTTACAACACATTCACCAACAAGGTAGATAAGTTGACATACGCACTCGACGAGGTAGGTTACTCAATTGCTCAGACATACGAAGCTAACCACGCAGACGAGGCTTAATTTTTGCTAACCCTTTAAAATTTTATCGCTATGGGTAAAGTAAAAATTAAGAAGAGTGACGTCTGGATCGACATGACGCCTATGTCAGACGTTATGACCCTGTTGCTTACCTTCTTCATGCTCACCTCTACTTTCGTAAAGAATGAGCCTGTCAAGGTAAATACTCCAGGATCTGTGTCTGAGATTAAGGTGCCTGAGAACGGCGTTCTGACCATCTTGGTAAGTCCTGAAAAGGACGCTGCTGGTAGACCTACCGGCGAAGGCCAAGTATTTATGAGTATTGACAATACTGATCAACTGGGAAGCACTTTGAGCTCAATGACAAGCAACTTCGGTGTTGAATTGACTCCAAAGATGCAAGAGACATTCAAGAGTGAGGGTACATTCGGTGTTCCAATGGGCGACTTGAAGACATACCTCTCATTGAACGCTTCTAAGCGTCCTGAGTATCTCCAGAAGAAAGGTATTCCTCTCGACAGTATCAATGGTGGTATGAGTGAGTTCCAGCAGTGGGTACAAGCAGCTCGTACAGTAAACGAAGAAATCAAGATTGCCCTCAAGGCAGATGCTTCTACACCATACAAGACAGTTAAGAGAGTGATGAACGAACTCCAGGATATGGATGAGAGTCATTACTATATGATTACACAGTTAAAACAACAGGGGGACGAATAAATGGCAAAGAAAGAAAGCAAACAAAAGAAAATGAATGTCCGCGTTGACTTTACGCCAATGGTGGATATGCTCATGCTTCTTATCACGTTCTTCATGCTGTGTACTTCCTTGAGCAAACCTCAGACAATGGAGCTGACTATGCCAAGTAATGATGAGAACCAGGATCAAAACAACCAGAACGAAGCTAAGGAGTCTGGTACTGTAACACTCTACGTTACAGCAGACAACAAGATTTACTATGGTGCAGGTATCCCTAAGTACGATGATCCTAACTGGATTAAGGAAACTACATGGGGTAGCAATGGTATCCGTAAAGTCTTGCGCGAGCATACTACTGGTGAGGGTTTGCGTCCTGTGGAGCAAATCATGGTAGCTGTAAAGACATTGAACGCTGAACGTGCAAAGAACCCAGCCATGCCAGATAGCGTATATCAGAAGAAGTTAAGCAAGATTAAGGGTGGTGAGTTGGATGGTCGCAAGATCGAGACTCTTACTATCGTCATCAAGCCTACTGATAACGCATCATATAAGAATATGGTTGACGCACTCGATGAAATGCAGATTTTGAACATTGGTACGTATGTCATCGACAAAATTAGCCCAGACGATGAGAAACTTCTCAAGTCAAAAGGCGTGAAGATGTAAGATGAATACTAACAATTAAAACAAGAAAGAAATGGCAAAAATTGATCTTTACGATCCTAAATGGGTCGATATGGTTTTCGCCGGAAAGAACAAGGAGTATGGTGCATACCAGCTCCGTAAGGGTACTTCCGGTCGAAACATCAAGTCTCTTCTGATCTTGGTCATTGCTGCAGCTCTCGTAGGCGGATTCTTGGCTTGGAAAGTTATCGAACAGAAACAAGCAGAAGAACAGCAAGCTTATATGGAAGCTATGGAGTTGGCTAAACTCCAGAAGCAGGCTGAAAAGGAAAAGAAGAAGCCTGAGAAAGTACAGCCTAAGGTTGAAATGAAAAAAGAGATTCCTGTGGCTCGTGAAACTCAGAAGTTTACTGCACCTGTCATCAAGAAGGATGAACTCGTAAAAGAGGAAAACCAGGTTAAGCAAATGGATCAACTCGACGCTAAGGTAGCTGTCGGTACAAAGGACGAGGAAGGTGTGAAAGACCGTACCGTCGAGGCTGTGAGAAGTGATATCGCAGTCGCTGCTCCACCTCCACCACCAGCACCAAAGCCTGAGGTTTCTAACAAGGTCTTCGACGTTGTAGAGGAGATGCCTTCATTCCCTGGTGGTCAGGGCGCCTTGATGTCCTTCCTCAGCAGCAACATCAAATACCCAGTTGTAGCTCAGGAAAACGGCGTACAGGGTCGTGTTATCGTTGGTTTCGTCGTTGAAAGAGACGGTTCTATCACAGATGTGAAGGTTATGCGTTCAGTTGACCCTTCACTCGACCGTGAGGCTCAGCGAGTTGTTAGGGCAATGCCTAGATGGAAACCAGGTAAGCAGAACGGTTCTGCTGTACGTGTAAAATATACCGTACCTGTTGTATTTAGATTGCAGTAATATATTTGCAGTAAATTTGAATATGAAAAAAACATCTTATATTTTTATAGGATTAACTATTATGTTGTCTTTGGCTTTCTTCGGCTCTTGTGGCCAGAAGAAAGCCAAAGATGGCAGAACAGATACACCAACTTCAGGTACAATCCAGTTTGTAGCTGACGAAAGTTTAAGTCCTATCATCGAAGAAGAAAGAAGCCAGTTTGAGTTTGAATATCCTAAGGCTCACCTTAAACCCCTCTATTCTGATGAGGTTACAGGACTCCAAATGATAAAGGATTTCAAAACCACTCTCTTGTTCACTACAAGAGCGCTGAAAGATAGTGAAATCGCTTATCTCAAATCTAAAAGTAATGTTATTCCTTCCGTCTTCCCTATCGGATATGATGGTTTGGCATTTATTGTAAACAAGAACAATAATGATACTTGTATTACCGTAAATGATATTAAGCGCATATTGACAGGTAAGGCTAATAAATGGAGTGACGTAGTCCCTGGTTCTAAGAGAGGAGACATAGAAGTAGTTTTCGATAATACTCGTTCTGCTACTACCAACTATGTTGTTGACTCTGTTCTCCATGGAGAAAAATTTGGTGCCAAAATCATGGCAGCTCAAACCAGTAAGCAGGTCATCGATTTTGTTGATAAAAATCCAAATGCTATCGGTGTGATTGGATCTAACTGGTTAAACGACAGAAGAGATTCCACAAACACCACATTCAAAAAGAATATTCATGTAATGCGAGTTTCTGTAAAGGATAAAGCCACACCAAGCAACAGTTGGCAACCTTATCAGGCATACTTGCTCGATGGAAGATATCCATTCGTTAGAACACTATATGCTATAGTTGTCGATCCTCATAAGGCTTTGCCATGGAGCTTCGCCAATTATATAACCAACCCTCGTGGACAACTCATAGTATTCAAAACAGGCTTACTGCCTTATAGAGGAGATATCACCTATAAGAAAGTAAACATAAAGAACTAAAAATCGTGTAGAGACGTTAAAATAAAAAAGATTGAATAAACGAAAGCGACAGATAAACGTCAACTACATAAAATAAGGACAGAATTAAAGTTTAGAATTATGAAAGCAATTAAATATTTAATAGCAGGAGCACTGATAATGGGATTATCAGCTCCAGCAATGGCTCAGGAGGTTAATTACAAGGACATGCTGAAGCCTATCGAGACAACATTGAAGTCTGGTAACTCTGCTACTAAAGAATTTGAAAAGGAGATCAAAGAGTATCAGAAAGAGTTCAAGAAAGATCCTAAGGCATTGATCGCATTGGGTAATATCCTTGCAATGCACAAGGACTATGATAAGGCTAACTTGGTTGCTGACGCAGTCATTGCAAAATTCAAGAACTATGGTGATGCATATATCTTGAAGGGTGATATCTACGCTATGCAGGATAACGGTGGTGAAGCTGCTACCTGGTACAACCAGTGTATGACAATGGATCCTAAGAATCCTCAGGGATACATTAGCTATTCTAACGTATATCGTAAGATTGACCCAGCTGCCAGTGCAGAAGCGTTGAACAAACTGAGAGAAATTAACCCAGACTACCCTATCGAGGCAGAAGCTGGTCACAATTTCTTCAGCGCAGGTAACTACGAGAAGGCATACGACTATTTCTCAAAGGCAAAGCCTTCTACATTGGAAGAGTATCTCTACTATGAGTATGCATTCACAGCATATATCCTCGATAAGAAAGAGGAAAGTTTGAACCTCTGTCAGGCTGGTATTCAGAAATTCCCTAAGGATGCTGCTATGCAGGTTTTGGCTATGCGCGCTGCTGTTGATTTGAGAAAGTATGATGTAGCTCTTGAGCACTCAAACATCGTTATGAATACCGACTCTATCAAGAAGAATTCAAGCATCATCAGCTACTATGGTTTGGCTTTGGCTGGTAACAAGCAATACAACGAAGCTATCGCTCAGTACCAGAAGGCATTGGAGATGAAGGCTGAAGATCCAAAACCATTATTGTATATCTCTGAGGCATACAAGGAAATGGGCAATGAGGACAAGGCTTTGGAATACAACCAGCAATACATGGATAAGAATCCTGATGCAGCTCCAACAGACTTCATGAAGCTTGCTGAGATTTATATCAACAAGGCTAAGAAGGCTGCAGAAAACAAGGATGCTGCTAAGAAGGTTGAGAATATCGACAAGGCTATCGACGTGTATGCTAAGTTGGCAGAAAAATATCCTACACTGAAGGCATTTGCTAAGTTGCAGGAGGGTAATACTGCTTTCCAGAACGAGTTGGACGACAAAGCTATTCCTGCTTACCAGGAAGTAATTACAGAACTTGAGGCTAAGCAGTGTGATGCAGACGAAATCGGCTACTTGAAGCAGGCTTATCAGTACATGGGCTTCATCTACAACTATGACAAGCAGGACTTTAATCTCGCTAAGCCATATTGGGAGAAACTCTTGAAATTGGATCCAGACAACAAGTATGCTAAGGACGCTATTGAGAAGGGTTTGAAAGCTGCTGAATAAAATTAAAACATACATACAAAAAAGGATGAACTGAGATGCAGTTCATCCTTTTTTTTTGCATCTTTAAAAGAAATCACAAACATCAAGAAAGAAACCATCCAAAACACAGTACGTATTCATCGGTAGCCTCTTACTTAAAACATCAACAGATTGGCGTCTAATATAGAAAAATCAGCAAGAAAATCCTGATGCGAATCACCGTACCCTAACGAAGCGCATCATTAGCACCTAAGAAAGCGCATCATTAACACCTAAGAAAGCGCATCGTTAGACCTCAATAAAACGCATCATGAGAATGACCAAAAACGAACCCAGTAAAAAGGCAATATAAAGGATAAAAAAAGAGCGACTCATAGAGCCGCTCTCAAGTTTTATGTAACTAAAGTATCATCCTTAAAAATTAAGGAAGACTGATTGCCTCGTTAGGACAAACATCAGCACAAGTACCGCACTCAGTGCAGATATCTGGGTTGATAGAATACTTGTCGCCCTCAGAAATAGCACCTGATGGACACTCGTCAATACATGTACCGCATGCGATACAATCGTCACCAATTACGTAAGCCATAATAATAATGTTTTATAATGTTAATAATGTTTTTAAGCATCATATGCAACAGACGATTTTCGCCTGCCGTGTCGGCTATACCAACAATTAATGATGCAAAGATAGGAAATATTTTTCATACTACCTACAATTAGGTACTACTTTTTTTGTAATTTATACGATGTCGAAATAAACTTAAACACAATAAGATGAAAAGAATAACGTTATAAAAGTATATGAGAAGAATAATACTTAGCATCATGATGGGGCTTATTGCCACAATAGCAATAGCCCAGGAAAGGACGGTAGAGAATCGTCCTTATACAGACCTGCGCCCATTTCATTTTGGAGTAATGGTGGGTACTCACCTGCAAGACCTGGAATTCATCAACGCAGGACCTGTCACCTATACAGATGAGAATGGAGCGGAAGTCAACTCCAACGTTACCATCGATCAAGACAGATGGGACCCAGGATTTACGGTCGGAGTATTAGGAGAATTCAGATTGAGCACCCATTTCCAATTTAGAATAGCTCCTGCCATGTATTTTGGAACAAGACACCTTACCTTCCACAATATCATGCAAGACGCCAATGAAGACGGAAACGCAAAACAGGAAGATAAAAAACAAGAACTGAAGACGGCATACATCTCCTCTGCCTTCGACATCATCTTCTCTGCTCCAAGATTCAACAATCATCGCCCTTATATCATGGCAGGTATCAATCCGATGATGAACCTCAGCGGTAATAAAAGCGACTACATCCAATTAAAGAAAACAGATATTTTTCTTGAACTTGGACTTGGTTGCGACTTTTATCTCCCATTCTTCAAACTGCGACCTGAATTGAAATTCATGTATGGACTCATGAATATATACGATAAAGATCATGTGAAGAACGTGAAAGATAAAAGTATGCTACCATATACTTTGGCAGCCAAGGAAGCCCATAGTAAAATGATAGCATTGACATTCTATTTCGAGTAGCCTACTCTACCACTTCCCAAGAGAAGACACTGCCATTCTTCATACCGGCATCAGCGCCCTGGAAATCAGCAGAATAAGGACTTCCGTCGGTAGGATGCTTGCCTATATACCGCTGGGTCTTCAGTGATAGAAGCATACAGCGGTTGTAAAGCATATCCTGCCATACAAACTCCTCTGCATGAGAGGCATCAGAAGTAAGACGCACATCGCCCGACAAGCCAGCACCTGCGATATATACATATCGTCCATCTGCAGTTTTCAGTGCAATCTTGCCCTGTCCACGGTCTTCGATGATGAATTTCACTCCATTGCTCATCTCCTTTTTGTTCCAGGAGCTGTGCATGAGACCATGACCGGTAGCATTCATCAGGTTACCATCAGCAAGATTAAAGAATCGGATGGTCTTTCCGATAGGCAGATTAGCAGTTCTGTCAGCCATCGGTTCCTCCACCTTGAAGTCATCAAAATCAGCCACGCCGCCGTTCACTCCCGCCTTGTTAAAGGCATACAGCGCTACACGCACACCCTGGAAGGTCTTCAACTGATAAGGAGAAAGCATCTGCTCTCCGATATTCTCCCAAGTCTTTCCATCAAGAGAGTAGGAATATTGCAGCAGACTCTTATCATAATCACCCCAAAGGCGCAACCATACCACCTTATTCTTGGCAATCGGCTTCTGCACCTCCTTGTTGGTATTCTGGTCGTAGCATCTCAGGCTTAATCCCTTTTCCGTCTTCATCACGCCCAATGAAGCGTATGGCGTATTCATAGCACCGAGTCCAGCCTCATCCCCCATCTTCAGTCGGGATGCATCCAGCTTGACAGATGTATAAGAAACAGGACCGATGGCACGTTGCGTCAACGAATTCTTTGCCCAGATCAGCTGCTTGGCAGGCATAGAATGCAATCTGAGCCATCCTTTTCGCTCCTTGTTCAGCGACCACATCTTGTCGTTCGGATTATGATTCCACTGCCAAACCGGTTTGAAGGTCTTGCCAGAGAAATCATCACATCTTTCGTAAGGAGTCTGTGGTGTCTTCACCGCATCATTCGGTTTGAACCAGGTGCGAGGCGAGCGGCCCAGGTTCTTCTCCAATCCGAAGTAAGGCCAGCCATCCACCCATGTGACAGGCGAAAGGCATACCGTTCTGCCCACGGCATTGAAATCCAGCATTGAAACGCCCCACCATTTGCCATCAGGAGCCTGGACGATGCCCCCCTGATGAATGGTAGCACACCCCAGGTTCACCCCATTCGGTCTGTTGTTATTAAATTGATATCCATCTTCAGGAAGCGGCCTACCGATACCCATGTTACCTACGCTCCATCCAGCAGCATAACCATACGATTCGCGTTCGCTGATCACACAGGTTTCGTAAGGTCCCCAGATACTCTTGCTTCGGGCACACTGCATGCGCCCCATCGGTGAATAATCGGCAGAGAGGATATAGTACATACCATTGATTTTATACACATGATGTCCCTCTCCCATCGCATTGCCTTCCGGAATCACCACCTTGCTGCTGCCCTCTACCGGACCGCTCAAATCGGGCTTCAACTCCGTAACGGTCACGTTTCCATACTTGTGCACGGCATAAATCTTACCATCCTCATCGAAGAGCACAGAGAGGTCGTAGATATCGCCATTAACTTTGTGATGCGTCCAAGGACCCTTGGCACTGTCCGAGATATACACCTGCAATCCATGTCCGTTGATATTGGAGAAGATATAGAACTTGCCGTTATGATATCGGATGGCAGGCGCCCAGATACCCTGTCCGTAAGCCTCCTTGCCATTGCGGAGATTGAAATCATCAGAATCATCAAAGCGGTCGAAGCAATAGGAAGAGAACTCCCAATTTACGAGATCCTTGGAATGGAGCACTACCAATCCCGGCACACTGTGCATCGTAGTACCTGCCAGATAGTAATCCTCCCCCACTCTGATAATATCAGGGTCAGAAAACTCATCATAAAACAAAGGGTTTGTAAAGGTACCATTACCATTATCAGCCGACCAAGACTTCCCTTTCAAAGTCTGTGTCAGAACATTCTTGGCTGCAGATTTTTTCTGCGCCGCTGCTCCCAAAGAACCGCTCAAAAAAGCGATGCAACAGGTTGCAAATAATAGTTTCTTCATTCTCATTTATAGGTCTAAAAGATTATTATAAAAAATATTGCCACAAAAGTACGAATAATTATCCAACCAGAGGTGGACAAAATGATACTTTTATGGCAACAAATGTGATTTTAGGACATTATTTAATCAGATAAGCCTTTCCTGGTTCTGTTTCCAAGTCATATTCATATACGTCAGGAATAGGAACCTTCACTCCTTCTGCTATCCGATGCTGTTCCATTACAGGCTTCACTTCTGCAGATGCAAAAAGGATATTGGGACATGTTCCTTCTGCCTTCTTCAGCTTTTTCGCCTTCAGCGGTACGTATGAGCGGAGACGCAGGATGCCTCCGATGGTGGAACGAATCTTCGCCTTCATCAGTCTGCCATTCTTCCAGTCCATATCCACCACAAAGCCGCCACGGGCACGAAGTCCCTTTACGCTTCCTTCTTTCCAGGCATCAGGCAAGGCTGGCAAGAGATGCACGGCTCCGTCATGACTCTGCAGGAGCATTTCGGCGATACCGGCTGTTACTCCGAAGTTACCATCAATCTGGAAAGGTGGATGGGCATCGAAGAGATTCGGATAGGTTCTTCCATTAGGATACTCCTTTGCCTGCGCATCAGATGGCAACAGACGAAGCATATTACTGATGATTCTGAAAGCATGATTGCCATCGAGCATGCGTGCCCAGAAGTTCGTCTTCCAACCCAGACTCCAGCCCGTAGCCTGGTCGCCACGATGCTTCAGGGTGGTGGCTGCGGCATGGAACAGTTCCGGATGAGAAAAAGGAGAAATCTGATTGGATGGATACAATCCATAGAGATGCGAAATATGGCGATGCTCATTCTTCGGATCATCCGCATCCACAAGCCACTCCTGCAACTGTCCGTACTTTCCTATCTGCATTGGCGGAATCTGAGAAATCAGCTGTTGCATCGCCTTGCGTTCAGCCTCATCAACCCCCAATATTTCAGAAGCCTTCACGGCACTGGTCAGAGCATCGAAGGCTATCTGGTTATCCATTGTACATCCCGCCGTTACGGCAGTTCTCTTACCCATAGGTCCCTGTTCCGGACTCACCGACGGCACGGTTACCTTCCATTCGGTGCCCGGCAACTTCTGCATATAGTCGAGATAGAACTCAGCAGCACCCTTTATCACCGGATACCACTGCTTGAGGAAAGCCTTGTCGCCCGTATAGAGATAATGCTGCCAGAGATGGGTGGTGAGCCAGGCTCCGCCATTCGGAAACATGCCCCACTGCGCACCGTCCACCGGACCTGCTATGCGCCAGATATCGGTGTTATGATGTGCCATCCAACCACGACAGCCATACATTTCTCTAGCCGTCTGTGCTCCCGTTACACTCAAATCCTTAATCAGCGAATACAGAGGCTCCGTGGTGTTACCGAGATTCGTTACCTCGGCAGGCCAGTAGTTCATCTCCGTATTGATGTTGATGGTGTATTTGCTGTCCCAAGGGGCATTTTTGCTATTGTTCCAAACACCCTGCAGGTTTGCCGCCTGTCCACCTGGCTGTGAAGAGGAGATGAGCAGATAGCGACCATAGTTATACATCAGTGCTACCATCGCCATATCCTTGCTGCCCGCAAATTTCTCCAGGCGCAGGTTAGTAGGCAACGAAGCATTGATATCGGTTGGCAAAATCAGAGAAGAAGTAGCGAACTGCTTCTGGTAAGTCTCCACATGGCGTTTCTCCAACTGTGCATAGCTCATCAGTTTCACCTTATTTATATAGTCGGCATTGCGTTGGGCTGCATTGCCCGACACATCGTGATAGTTCACAAAATTGGTGGCAGCACTCACAATGATGGTTGCCTCGGTGCCATCTGTCTTTACATCTGCCACGCATTCGGCAGTGAGAGCCGCCTTGATGCCTTCCTGGTCTTGTCCCTTCACCTTCAGCATAACAACTGAAGGCGTTTTCTGAACTTGATGTTCAAAAGGCGAATCCAGGGTAACATCGATATTCAGGGCACCCTTTCTACTCGCCTTAATGTGGCAAACGATGACGCCATCAGCCAGCGAAGCAAAGGTGGTACGGGTATATCTTACGCCATCCATCACGAAAGAAGTCGTGGCAATCGCCTTCTTCAAATCCAGGTTGCGCACAAACTGCTCAGTCTTTCCCTGGTTCTTCATGCTGATATGCAGATTTGCCATCGGCAGGAAGCGCATGCCATGAGGTCCTGGGATGAAGGTTTGGTTGATGAGAGCCGCTGCCTCCTCTTCCCTGCCATTGAAGATGAGTTCCCTCACCTTTGGCAGGTTCTCCAGGGATTTCTTGCTATTGTTGTTATGAGGACCGCCACTCCAGAAAGTCTCCTCATTCAACTGGATATTCTCGTCCGTGGTTCCGCCATACACCATACCTCCTAAATGAGAATTTCCTATAGGTAAAGCCTCCAACCAATGTTGGGCAGGAGCGTTATACCAAAGTCGAGTACTATTATCTGTGCAACTTGTCTTAGCCATCATCTCTATCGGAAACAATAGTCCCAAGACCCAAGCCCCCAAAATCATCTTATTTCTGTTCATAAAATCAATATTACCGATTAGTTTAAAAAGACGGCACAAAGATAAGAAAACTTTTTAAGTTTCCATCACTTTGTGCCGTCAAATTACAAACAAAACAATCTTAAACTTTATTTCTCTTTCGAATATTCAAAAGAATCCACATCCACATAGCCTCCAGCAGCCTTTGTGGCATAATTAAAGATGGCGATACGGGTACCCATAAAGAGGCGACGATAATCATACTGCATCTTGAAATCCTTGATGGCAGGAATCCAGGTCTTGCCGTCTATACTATATAATAAGGTGGCGAGATCCTGATGAAGACGGAAATCGCAACTCATCTTCAGATAGATGATGCTTGATTTCGTTGCCTTATCCTGCTTCAGATTCAAAGGCTGGCGATACACCTCCTCACGCTTCACATCGGTCACCGCCTTCTCCTTATCCGTCAGGGCTACACTCTCCTTGGTACCTACCACAAAGAGTTTCTTGCCTTCCTTTACGATAGAAAGCAGGGCTGCATCACCTTGGAAGGCTGACAAGCCAGCCACATCGCCATCTTTCATCTTGCTCACATCCATCTTGATGATTCCCTCGCAGGTTGGTCCTTCGGTACGGGTACTGATGGTATTGGGAGCCAGGAAGATGTTAGGAACAATGCGGGAAGTCTTCAGGCGGAGCCAGCCCTTGCGCTCTGTGAGCGACCAGGCATCATCCACAGGATTGTGGTTCCACTGCCACTGCAGTTCCAGTTTATCCTTCGAGAAATCGTCACTATACACGAGTCCCTTGCCATCGTAGCCCAGCACAGGCTTCTGCATCTCGGCAGGAATATTGCCCTTCTCATCGGTCAGCATAGGCCATCCATCCTTCCAGGTACATGGCTCCAGCGTGAGCACTCTGCCCACACCACCACGGTCTTGGAATACGATGCCATACCAGTTGCCATCCTTATCATCTACAATCGTACCTTGTCCCACGCCGTTGAATCCGG